>Ga0209342_10000283_pt1 | contig 57203 bp, 25 predicted proteins | sample RifCSP16_2_FD_184023 | JGI IMG/M metagenome (GOLD analysis project Ga0209342, IMG submission 184023) | Soil microbial communities from Rifle, Colorado - Rifle CSP2_sed 16_2 (SPAdes) (version 2) | ecosystem: Environmental > Terrestrial > Deep subsurface > Rock core/Sediment | place: Rifle... | reverse complement strand
GACGAACGCCTACGAGGAGTTGAGAGACGATGGGGATCGCAAGCGCAATCATCTCGAAGCCGCACCTGACCGCCGTTGTCGTCGCCGTGATCCTGGGGTCGGTGCTCGCCGCCGCGAACTCGCCCCTGGCACCGCCCCCGCCACCGCCGCCGGTGACGGTCACGATTCTCTCCCCGTTCGAGATCCTGGAGCCCTCGACGGGCCAGGAGAACAACGCCAACCACAGGGGGGACGACAAGGACGGGTTCCCGCCGCAATCGAGCAGTGCTGATCCTGAGGAGTTCATGCTGCAGATCCACCTCGTCCTGACGGAGGCCAAGGCCAACCCCGTCATGACCCTCATCGACTTCAACATCGTTCGAGATGACAACACGATTGACAACGACAACGGTCGCGACCTGGACCTGCTCGACGGAGTTGACGACAACTCGCTGGCGGTCGGGACCTACAACGTCTACTTCAATCTCAACAAGACGGGCTACGCCCCCAAGGACACCGCGCCGCTGACCTCCTACGTCGCCCCCTTCGTCAGCTCCGCGACGGACGGCCTGAACGGTGCCATCGAGAAGTACCAAGCGCGATTCGACTACACGGGCGGGCCGACCTTGTCCAACCTGTTCACCGTCACGAACGCGAACTCCGCCTCCATCAACCAGAGCGACCTCGACTGGCTCGACACCGCCCCGGAGACGGTCTCCTTCGAAGTGGGGGACAGCTTCGAGGTCCGGTCGAAGTACAAGCAGTCCAGTGCGGAGAACATGAAGCATTTCATGACCCAGGCCTACTACGTGGGGTCGGTCTTCCGCCTGACGGGCATCGCGAGCCTGTACTACAACAACGTGGATCCCGGTCCGCTCGACATCAGCGTTCCCCCCCCGGCGCCCACGACGAACTTCTCGAATGACCAGTACCTCGACTCGAGCCAGCTCCCGCCGACGCTCGACAACAGCGACTTCTGGATCACCCGGTACTTCTTCACCAAGATCGGGGAAGGCCCATCCCCCATCCGCCCGTACGTCCAGACCCGCGGCGGCGGCAACGCGTGGAAGACCGACTCCGGCTACGTCGAGTTCTTCGGCATCGTGAACCCGGCAATCCTGGACATCACGAAGGTCTTCTCTGACCGGCACGCCGATGGGGTCGTCAGCGGCCCGAACCCCCCCATCGTGGGGCAGACCACGACCTATGAGCTGCTGATCACTGTGGAGAACATTGGCGAGGACAACGCGGTCTTCGTCAACGTCACGGACACGATCCCCGCCGACGTGACCTGTGTCTGCGCCTTCGATGAGTCTCAAGGGACCGCCTCCTACAGCGCCCCGACGGTCACCTGGAATGTTGGGACGCTGGCCCCGACGGCCTCCGCCACCCTGTACTTCCAAGTCTCTGTGACGCCCGCCGAGGCCGACCTCGACACGAAGATCCTGCTCAACGCGGGCGCCAGCGCGAACGGGAAGAGCGAGTCGTCCAATGACCCGATCTCGGACGGCCCCACGCCCGGGCTCGAGACCGCACCCGTCACCGGAATCCTCTCCATGAGCCTCACCAAGGAGGCGGATGTGACGACCGCGGACCCCAACGACACCATCGTCTACACGCTCGCCTACGAGAACACGGGCCACCGGACCGCCTACAGCGTCGTCGTCAGGGACACCATCCCAGCGCAGACAACCTGGGTCGACTCCGACCCGGACCACAGCTTCTCGAGCGGGGACGAGTACACCTGGAACCTGGGGAACATCGCCGCCGGCGGCATGGGGACGATCGAAGTCACCGTCACCGTCGACAACGGGACCGCGGACACGACCCTCCTCGTCAACGAGGCGACCCTGGACTTCAAGAACTCCCTGCTCGTGGCGCAGACGACGCTCCACGCGTGGGACAACGTGACCGTCACGGCGCCGGTCATGACGTTCAGCAAGGGCGTGGACCACGGAACCGCCGATCCCGGGGACACGCTGCAGTACACCCTCACGTACAACAACGGCGGGACCGGCGTCGCGTCCGACGTCGTCGTGAAGGACCAGCTGCCCGCCGATGTGACCCTCGACTCGGCGTTCCCGGCCCCCGACACCTTCCCCTGCCCGGCGAACCTGTGCACCTGGACGATCGGCACCGTCGGTGCGGGCCTGGGCGGAACCATCCTCATCAACGTCACCGTCAACGTCGGGACCGAGGACGGCACCAGCCTGCTCAATACTGCGACGCTCAGGTACAGCGATGCGAACCATGTTCTCATCGGGACCCTCTTCGATGACGCCACCACCCTTGTCACCGCGCCCGAGATGACTTTCGTCAAGACCGTGAACCATGATACCGCCGACCCCGGTGACACGATCATCTACACGCTCTCCTACGAGAACGAGGGCACCGGCGAGGCCACGGACATCCGGGTCGTCGACGTCCTGCCCGACGAGGTCACGTTCGTCACCGCCGTCCCGGCGCTGAGCGGCCAGTTCGGGCAGACCCTCTACTGGAACTTCACGCCGGTCATCGGCGGCGGGTCCGGCGCGATCACGATTACGGTCAAGGTGGACGCCTACACCCCGGACGAAACGGTCATGACCAACACCGCCACCCTCCGCTACAAGGACGCGAACGGGAACTTCATCGAGGAGCTGGAGAGCTCGGTGGACGTCACGGTCACGGCCCCGGACATGACCATCGACAAGTCCGCCACCGTCTCGTACGCGGACCCCGGGGACTCCTTCAACTACACCCTAGCGTACTTCAACGACGGCTCCGGCGTCGCCGAGGATGTCCTCATCGTGGACATCCTTCCCGCCGGCGTGAGCTACGTCTCGGCGGATCCCTCCCCGACCTCGGTGGGGAACGGAGTGCTCATCTGGAAGTTCACCTCGGTCCCCGGCGATACCGGTGGAACGATCCAGGTCAAGGTCATGGTCGCGTCGGGCCTGGCGGACGGGGCGACCCTCCACAACTGCGCGACCCTCGACTACGAGGACGACAACGACAACGACCAGGGCCAGGAGTCGGACTGCTTCGATGTGACCGTCACCGCCCCGGCCATGACGTTCTCCAAGGCGGCGAACGCCACCACGGCGGACCCGGGCGACCTCGTCAAGTTCTACCTCAACTACACCAACGGCGGGAGCGGGAACGCCACCAACGTCGTCGTCAAGGACACGCTCCCGGCGGCCGTGGATTTCCTCTCCGCGGTCCCCGGACCCGACGGCGGGGTGTGCCCCTCGAACGTCTGCACCTGGACGATCGCGAACGTCGGACCCAACGTCTCCGGTTCCATCCAGATCACGGTGCGCGTGAACATCTCGGCCCAGGACGGGGCGACGCTGCTGAACGCGGCCACGCTCCGCTACTCGGACGCGAACGGCATCTTCCGTGAGCAGCTCAGCGCCGAGGCCACCGTCACGGTGACCCGCCCGAAGATGACCATCAACAAGACCGCGGACGTCACGACGGCGGACCCCGGCGACTTGATCGTCTACACCCTGGCCTACGACAACGCCGGGACCGGCGAGGCCACCAGCGTCGTGATCAAGGACACGCTGCCCGCCGACGTCAGCTTCGTCTCCGCGGTCCCCACGCCGGACGGCGGCACGTGCCCCTCAGGCGTGTGCACCTGGACCATCCCCTCGGTCCCCGGGGGCGACAACGGCACGATCACGGTGACGGTGCGGGTGAACGCAGGAGTGCCCGACGGCCGCATCCTCACGAACGGCGTGACCCTGGACTACGACGACGCGAACGGGAACGGGCAGGCCCGCCAGTCCGACTCCGTCGACGTCCGGGTCACCGCCCCCATCGGCCGCTTCCGGAAGGTCGCCGACGTCACCCTCGCGGACCCGGGCGACCTCATCACGTACACCCTCACCTTCACGAACATCGGTACCGGGAACGCCTCGAACGTCTGGATCAACGACACGATCCCGGCCGACACGACCTATGTGTCCTCGACCCCGGCCCCGACCTCGAACACGAGCACGACCTACCGCTGGAACTTCGCCAACGTGGGGCCGGGCGGCACGGCCGTCGTGACGCTCGTCGTCAAGGTGAAGCCGGGCACGCCCGACCGGCGCTTCATCAACAACACCGCCACCGCGGACTACTCCGACGCCAATGGGAACTTCAAGGGGACGCTCTCGGACGGCGACGGGGTGACCGTCACCGCCCCCCTCATGAGCATCACCAAGGAGGATGGCGAGACGTTCGCTGATCCCGGCGACATCTTCACCTACACGATCACTTACCGGAACACCGGGAGCGGCGTGGCCACCGGCGTGGTCATCGTCGACACGCTGCCGTCCCAGGTCACCGTCCTCAACGAGACGCCGCCGCCCACGAACATCAGCGGCCTCGTCCACACCTGGACCATCGGGACGGTCGCGCCCGGTAACGTCAGTGTCATCACGATCCGGGTCCGCGTCAACGTGGGCACCCCCGACCAGACCCTCGTCGAGAACATCGTCGTCATGAACTCCTCCGACGCGAACGGCAACCCGCTGCCGCAGCGCTCTGCCGAGGCGCGTCTCACGGTACGGTCGCCGGTCTTCACCTTCACGAAGACCGCCAACGTCTCCGAGGCCGACCCCGGCGACACGATCACCTACACCCTCCAGTACAAGAACATCGGGTCCGGGCGGGCCCGCGGGGTCATCGTGAACGACACGATCCCTGTCGGCACCACGTTCGTGAGCTCGAACCCCCCGTACTTCTCCTTCTCCGGCAGCACCTACCGCTGGAACGTGGGGACGGTCGTTGCGAACGCGACCGGGACGATCACCGTCGTCGTCCGCGTGGACGCGGGCCTGGCGGACGGCACGCCTCTGGTGAACACCGCCACCCTGGACTACAGCGACGACAACAACAACTTCATCGAGCGTCTCACCGACGACGCCCGTACGACGGTCACCGCGCCCGTCCTGACGATCATCAAGACCGTCGATGTGTCCACGGCGGACCCGAGCGACCTGCTGACCTACACCATCACCTACAAGAACATCGGGAGCGGCGTCGCGACCGGGGTGGAGATCACGGACACGCTGCCGCCGAACACCACGTTCGTGGACGCCTCGCCCCCCGAGGACTTCCAGGGCGGTTCCATCGTGTTCTGGATCATCGGGACGGTCGGTCCGGGCGGCGAAGGCACGCTCACGCTCCGGGCCACGGTCGACGCATACACCGCGGACGGCACCGTCCTCCTCAACGTCGCGAACCTCACGTTCAAGGACGCGAACGGCAACCCCCGCGGCTCCGTGAGCGACGACGCGATGACCGTCGTCACCGCGCCGACGATGACCTTCCGGAAGGACGCCAACGTCACGACGGCGGACCCGGGCGACCTCATCCTCTACACCATCACGCTGAAGAACACCGGGAGCGGCGTGGCGACCAACGTCACCGTCGACGACACGCTCCCCCCGGGCATCACCGTCGTGGGCTTCGACCCCGACCCCGATGACATCACGTGCCCCTCGGGCGTCTGCACCTGGACCTTCCCCATCGTGAACCCGAACCAGACGATCGTGATCCGCATCACGGTCCGCGTCAACGCGGGGGTCCCCGACCAGACCACGCTCCACAACGCGGCGGTGCTCAACTTCGACGATGACAACGGGAACCCCTTCCCGAGGCAGGACGAGGACGCGGACGTCACCGTCACCGCCCCGCGCATGACCGTCGAGAAGCGCGCCGCGGTCACCGAGGCCGACCCGGGCGACTCGTTCAACTACACCATCGCTTACAAGAACCACGGCAGCGGGAACGCGACCGGCGTCGTCATCGTGGACACCCTCCCGGCGGGCGTCACCTTCGTCTCGGCGGACCCCGCCCCGGACGGCGGCACCTGCCCCGGCGGCGTGTGCATCTGGACGATCGGGACGGTGGCGGGCGGGGCCAACGGGACCATCCACGTGAGGGTCACCGTCGACGTCGGGCTCCCCGACCGGACGCTCCTTCGCAACGGCGTCGTGCTGCGGTTCCGCGACGACAACGGCAACCCGTACGACGACGTCCCCGACACGGAGGACGTGATCGTCACCGCGCCGGTGTTCACCTTCTCCAAGGCGGCCGACGTGGGTACGGCCGACCCGGACGACCTCATCGTCTACACGCTCGAGTGGAGGAACACCGGTTCCGGCGTCGCGACCCTCGTCGCCATCGTGGACACCCTCCCCGCCGACGTGTCCTTCGTCACGGCAAGCCCGCTCCCGGACGGCGGCAGCTGCCCGTCCAACGTCTGCACGTGGACCCTGGGCACGGTCGCGGCGGGTGCCAACGGGACCATCACCGTGACCGTCCGGGTGGATGAGTACGTCGCGGACCAGACGCCGCTCCTGAACTCCGCCACGCTGGAATATTCCGACGCGAACGGGAACCTCCGCGAGCGCCTGACCCGCGAGGCCTCCGTGATCGTCACCGCGCCGCGGATGATGATCCAGAAGGACGTGGACCTCTCCCAGGCCGACCCTGGCGACGTCCTCGTCTACACCCTCACCTACCGGAACCTCGGGACCGGCGAGGCCACCGGCGTGGTTATCCGTGACGCCGTGCCCTTGCACACCTCCTTCGTGGACGCCACCCCGGCCACGGACACCGGGGACTGCCCCGCCGACCTGTGCACCTGGACCTTCCTATCGGTCGCCGGTGGCGGCGGCGGCAGCATCACTGTGCGCGTCCAGATCGACGCGGGCGTCGCGGACGGGACGGAGATCCCGAATACCGCCACGCTCGACTACGACGACGCGAACGGCAACCCCTACGGCCAGGTCGAGGACTCCGCGGAGACCACGATCACCGCGCCCGAGGGCGCCCTCGTCAAGGTGGCGAGCGCGGACACCGCCGACCCGGGCGACCTCGTCAACTACACCCTGACCTTCACGAACGAGGGGACCGGGAACGCGACCAACGTGTGGCTGAACGACACCCTCCCGGACGACGTCGACTTTGTGTCCTCCGACCCGGGCTACACATCGTTCAGCGGGCAGACCTACCGGTGGCGTTTCGCCCTCGTCGGCCCGGGCCAGACGGTGCAGGTGAACATCACCGTGCGCGTCGACGCCTTCGTCGCGGACGACGAACAGCTTCACAACGCCGCCACGGCGGAGTACGCGGACGACAACGGGAACTTCATCGAGACCCTGGACGCCTTCGATGACGTCGAGGTCACCGCGCCCATCGTCACCGTGACCAAGGACGCCAGCGCGGACTTCGCGGACCCCGGCGACGTGATCGTCTACACCATCGTGGTCAAGAACGACGGCGACGGCGGGGCGACGGGCCTCAACGTGACGGACCTGCTGCCGTCGGCGACCTCCTTCCTCGACTCGGACCCCGCACCCCATGGGGTGTCGGACCAGATGCTCTACTGGAACTTCACGGCGATGGGGCCGAACTCGCAGTTCACGATTGTGGTCCGCGTCACGGTGGTGCCGGGCACGGCGGACCATGTCCTCCTGCACAACGTCGCCTGCGTCGTCTACCGCGACGCGAACGGGAACGCGTACCCGCAGGGATGCGACGGGGCGTCCACCTTCGTCACCGCCCCGGTGATCACGTTCACCAAGACCGCCGACGTGGCGACCGCGGACCCCGGCGACACGATCGTCTACACGCTCACCGTCGCGAACTCGGGCACCGGCGACGCCGACAACGTGTTCGTCGTCGACACGCTGCCGACGAACATCACCCTCGTCAGCATCGGGCTGTGCACGATGACGGACCTCGGAGGCGGCGTGCACCGGTGGGACATCGGCCTGCTCGAGGCGGGGGACTCGGTCTCCTGCCCCATCATCGTCAAGGTCAACGCTTACACCGAGGACCGCCTCCTGCTCCAGAACGTCGCCGTCGTGAGCTACACCGACGCGAACGACAACGGGTACGACCCCATCGAGGACACGGCCGAGACGCGCGTGACCGCGCCGATCCTCTCCGTGGAGAAGGCCGCGAGCGTCGACGAGGCCGATCCCGGCGACCCGATCATGTACACCATCACGTACACGAACAGCGGGACGGGCGCGGCCTTCGGCGTGGTCATCGTCGATGTCCTCCCCGATGACGTCACTTTCCAGAACGCGAACCCCGCGACCGACACCGGCATCTGCCCGGGCCAGGTGTGCACCTGGACCATCGGGACGGTCCCCGGCCTGTCGAGCGGGAAGATCTACGTCAACGTCACCGTGAAGCTGCGGACCGGGGACCAGACCGACCTCAACAACGGCGTGTCCCTGCACTTCGAGGACCCCAACGGCAACCCCTACCCCGACCCCGAGGACAACGTGACCTCCCGGGTCACCGCGCCGGTCATGGAGTTCGAGAAGAACGGGCCGGACACGGAGGTGACGCCCGGCGACATCGTGGTCTTCACCATCACCTACCGGAACATTGGCACCGGCAGTGCGACGAACGTCACTATCGTGGACACGATCCCCGCCCAGTTCTCCGTGGTCAGCATCCTGCCGCCCCCGGACTTCCAGATGGGCCTGACCCTGACGTGGCTCATCGGGACAGTGGGGCCGGGGGAGGGCGGCACGATCACCATCCAGGTCCAGGTCCTCGCCTCGACCCCGGACAACACTCTCGTCACGAACACCGCCACGCTCGACTACGGCGACGCGAACGGCAACCCCTACCCGCGGCTCACCGACAACGCGTGGGTCCTCGTCGTCCGCCCGGTCATGACCTTCGACAAGAGGGCGCCTGAGTTCGTCGCCCCCGGCGAGGAGTTCGATTACATCCTGGTCTACGAGAACCTCGGGCTCGGCTCGGCGGTGAACGTGGTCGTCTCGGACACCCTCCCGGCCGGCCTCTCGTTCGTCTCGAGCGACCCCGCCCCCACGACCGCCTCCGACCCGGACTACGAGTGGGTCATCCCCCTCGTACCGCCCGAATCCGGCGGGCTGATTCTCATCCGGGTGCGGGTGGACCTCCCGCTCGCGGATGGCACCCCGCTCGGGAACTCGGCCTGCCTCGACTACACCGACCGCAACGACAACTCGTACGACGAGCAGTGCGACAGGACGGACAGCACCGTGGTCGCGAGCTCCATCGGGGACTACGTGTGGCACGACCTCGACCTGGACGGGGCCCAGGACCTCTTCGAGCCGCCGATCGCGGGCGCGGGGCTGACCCTCTCCGGGTTCACCTCGTGGGGCGACCCGGTCCTGCTCCCGATCACCACCGACTTCACCACGGGATACTACGACTACCTGGGCCTCGGGCCGGGGAACTACAGCGTCTCCGTGGATGTGCCGGCCGGTTGGGCGGCGACCACGCCGCCGACGGTGGCCGTGGCGCTCGGTTTCGACGACCACCGGACCGACGTGGACTTCGGCGTGGCGGAGCCGCGGATCAGCAAGACCATGACGCCGCTCTCCTCGGAGACCCGCGCCTACGTGATCGCGGACCTCACGCTGCGCGTGGCGGGGGAGAAGTGGCACAGCGTCGAGATCTGGCTGAACGACAGCGACGGCGACTATGTCGGCCACGTCCGCATCGTGCGTGAACCCGGCTCCCCGGACGACCAGTCCCAGGTCGTGGCGACGGACCTCTTCATCGACACGCTCACGGACGACCTCGACGCCGTGGTGCTCTACACCCCGGAGGACGACCCGGTCAACGGGCAGTGGTGGGGCGCGAACCCCGCCTGGCTCATCCTGACGTTCCCGGACGGATCGGAGTCGCGGATCAAACACACCTTCAACGTGCGCCACCAGGACACCTGGCGGTGGGAGGTCGACGACTTCCGCCCCTACCTGGAAGGCCAGCCGGTCGTCTTCGAGACGCTCGTGACGACCTCGCTGATCACGATCACCGCGACGCAGCCCTTCGCGTCCGCGGAGATCGTGGACCTCCTGCCTCCGGAGCTCGTGTACTCCGGTGACGGCTTCGGCAACGACGCGGACGGCCTCGTGGACGAGGAGCTCTACGACAACCTCGACAACGACGGGGACACGCGGGTGGACGAGGACCGCGGCGGCTGCCGCGTGAACGGGGCCTTCGTCTCCGGACCGACCTGCCTGCTCGTCACCACCACGGGCGCGACCCTGCCCCGCGGGCTCTACACCATCGCGTTCGAGACCGTGACGGTGGAGTCGGAGCTCGAAATCAACGAGCTGGTGCGGAACACCGCACGGATCATGCTCGGTGACGCGGTGATGGCCGAGGATGTGATTGACTTCTTCCTCCTGATCCAGGGCCACACCGGGGACGGGATCGACAATGACGGCGACGGTGACATCGATGAGGAGGAGCTCGACTTCGCGGACAACGACGGGGACGGCTACGTGGACGAGGACCTCGGGCCGTACGAGTTCATCGCCGGAGGCGGCCAAGGGCAGGACGCTTCGCCGCCGGTCCCCGTGAGGCTCGCCGGGCTCACGCCGCCCGACCCCCAGACCCTCGAGGGCAGGGAGCAGGCGTTCGCGGTCGCGCTGACCGACGCTTCCTACCCCACCTCCTGGTACGTCGACGGGACGCGCGTGGCCTACGGGGCGCCGGAGTTCGACGTCCTCGCCGCCATCGGGACGCACACCGTGGAAGCCCGCGTCGTGAGCGGCTGGTACATCCGCGAGGACGGCACCATCGGGGCGAACGAAGCCTCGCTGTCCTGGACGCTGTCCGTGGCGGCGCTGCCGCCGCAGCAGTCCATCGAGGAAACTCCGGAGGTCCAGCCGACCCCGTCGGAGCGGCCGGCCACGATTCCCGCGGTGCGGCCACCCCTCACGGGCATGCCCGCCCAGGAGTCCCCGGCGGTGATGATCGACGCCATCCTCCTTGAGACGCCCGAGATCGCGCGCCCCACACGGGAGGTCCCGCTCCTCTCGATCGCGGCGGTGGCGGAAGCCCACGTGGTGGTCGTCGAGGGTGTCTCACCCGTGGCTCTCCCTGAATCCGCTCCCTCCGTGGAAACGGCGCGGGCCGTGATCGAGGCGGACGTCTCGGTCTTGGCGGAGCCGGCGCTGTCGACAATCCTGTCCATCGAAGCTGGACTGCTGATCCCGGCGGGCGAGCCGGCCTCTTCCCTCCTGCCCAGCCCCCTGCCGATGAAGGCCCCGGCCCCGGCGCCCCTCGTGGCGGTGGCGGTCGCCGGCCTGGGACGCGAGTTCTGAGCGCCGCGGCGTCCCCAGTGCGCCCCGGCTGGCTCTCCCCGACCAGGGAGAGCCGCCTTCGGCGGGCAGGAGGAGCGTCGGCCGGGGGGTCCCTCCATGGGGAGCCTCCGAACAGTACCGCCGCGGCACCGCACCGACCTCCCGCGGGCTGCGGAGCCCCCTTGAGCCCCTTCACACGCCCCCGCGGACCTGCGCGGAGTGTCGGACCCGATCCTGAGGCAGGCCTCACGGTACGCCCTGATCGTGACGACCGGGGTGTTGGACGCGTCGGGTGATCCCATCGTGCCTAGCACGGCGTTCGACGGCTTCCGCCACCACCCGGCCAACGACGCCGACGCCCATCGCCTCAAGCAGGCGCTCGTTGACGCGATGTTCGCGGCCCGGCACGCCGGGACTCCGGAGAAGGAGGTCGCGGTGGCGAGCGTCTTCACGACGCAGTCGATCACGGCGGTGTCGGAGCGGATGCGGGATTAGGTGCGCCGCTCGACCTGGACGCGGACTTCCTCTTCGCCCGGGGGGCAAGCGAACCGTGTTCGCCTTCCCCCAGGTCAAGACGGTCCTCCACCGCCAGCACACCCGCGTGTCTCCGAATCAGTTCACGAACGTCAACATCAACCTCAACGCGTTGAAGTTCGTCCCCGGGGCCGTGGGCACCCTCGCCTACGGGCGCGTGGCGGCCCCGAGCTTCCTGCGGGCGGACAGTACGTTTGGCCCGGTCGGGACCGCGGCCGGCCTCCCACCGCGGGTCGCCACGGAGAACCTGCACTTCAACCTCCAGCTGCCCTCTGGCGCGAAGCCGGCGGACGGGTGGCCCGTGGCCAGGATCGAGATGGGGGCCGCCCAGAACAAGGAAGTGCTCCCGACCCAGCTTGCGGCGAAGCTCCCCGAGGCCGGAATCGCGACGCTCACCATCAACCCGTTCGCCCGCGGCTTTGGCCCCCTGGGGACGAGCACGGTGACCCTCCTGGACAATTCCGCCGTCACGTTCCTCGCCGGCGGGCGCGGGAGGGACGTCAACGGGGACGGGACCCTCGGGGCCAACGAGGGCACGGCGTCCATCGCTCCATGCCAGTTGCTCGACCGGCGGGACCCCACGTGGCAGACGGTGATTGACCACGTCGCGGTCGCTCGGGCGGTGGTCGAGCTGGGGGCGGGAAGGCAAGGGGTTGCGAGCCTCATCCGGTGTCATGGTCGCCCTGTTGGCGGCGATGGCCCTCCTCCCCTTTTCCCACATCCCCAGCGTTTCCGTGGACAACAGCGAAGACATCCCGACGGGGAGCGGGGGAGCGGGGGGATGTGCTACACGGGGGGGACGGGAGCCGCGTCAGAGGATCAGGACGAAGGAGATCGTGGCACTCCCGCCATCGTCGTCGGTCACGGTCAGCGTGAGGGTGTACGTCCCCGCCGCCACGTAGGCGTGGACCACGGTGACGGTGGCGCTGAACGGAATGGTCCCGAAGGGGCTCCGCAGCGGGTCGGGCGCCAGGCCGTCATTCCAATGCGCGGTCAACGTCATCGCGCCATCCCCGAAGTCCCAGGAGAACGTGAGGTCGTCGCTCCCGGGGTCCGTGGCGGTTGCGGTGAACTCGATGGGAAGCCCGACGAGGAGGGGGAGGAACGAGGGCACCCCCCACATCCACGTCTCCGGGTGGCGGACGTTGAACGTGTGGTGAATGCGGACCTCGGTCCCGTCCGCGGCGGTGAGGAGCAGCCACGCGGGGTCCGCCCCCCAGACCTTCCCGTTCTCCGGGTCATCCAGGGGGGTGTACTCAACCACCGCGGAGAGGGAGTCCGAGAGGAGATCGATGGGCACGCCCGGTATCGTCGCGCTCTGGTCGTCCGGGGAACCGGCCTCGCGGGTCACGGAGGCCGCGGCCATGGGACTTCCTCCGTCGTAGAGGGTCAGGGTGACGTCGTGCCACCTCTCCCCCGCCACGCGGAGGGTGAGGTCCGCGGTCGCCGTGGCGGTGATGGGCCGCACGATGGAGGGCGGGAGGTTCCGGACGTCAACCGTCGTCGAGTACGTGACGACCCCGCTGTCGTCGTCGGCCACGGTCAGGGTCACCGTGCACACGCAGTCGTCCCCGTAGGCGTGCGTGGAGGCGTCGCTGGCGGTGAAGGGGAAAGTGGGCCCGGGGGACGGGTAGGAGTCGGGGCCCACGCCGTCGTTGTGGTAGGTGTGCGTCTCCGTCGGGCCGTACTCCCAGGCCCAGGAGAAGGCGAGGTCGTCGCTCCCGGGGTCCGTCGCAGTCGCGGCGATGGAGACGAAGGTCGCCTCGTCCGCAGTAGTGTAGGTGGGCGGGGGCACGTCGAGGGAGGGCGGGAGGTTCCCCACGGTGAAGGCCCCGGTGAGCGTCGTGATCCCGCCGTCGTCGTCCTCCACGCGGAGGTCCCAGGAGAAGGCGCCGTCGTCCCCGCAGTGGACGGTCCGAACGTCCCAGACGTCCCGCGGGTGCACCTCCGGGCTCGAGTCCGAGTCGGGGCCGACGGAGGGATCGTTTGGGTAGGTCGTCGGCCCGCTCCAGCCCCCGCAGTCCCCCGACCACGTGAGGGTGAGGTCGTCCGAGCCGGGGTCCGCAACCCGCGCCTCGAACCCCAGGGCCCCACCTTCATTCCCGCTGGACGGGAGGACGGAGAAGACCACGGCGGGCGCGATGTTTCCCACGTGCACGGTGGCGGTGTCCGATCCACACCCCCCGTCGTCGTCGCACACGGTCACGGTGACCGTGAAGGTCCCGTCGTCCCCGAACGCGTGTGTGGCGTTCGCGAAGCCCGCGGTCGGCACCCCCGCACGGCCTGGCAGTTCGACGATGGGCACGGCTTCGGGCGGGCCCCAGCCCCAGTCCACGGCGGCGGTGAAGTCCTCCGCGCTCCCCATCCAAGGGCCGAGGGCGGGGGCGTCGTACCCCGGATCGGAGAAGGGGAAGGTGAACGAGAGAGCGTGGCCCTCGGAGGTGAGTATTATGGGGTCCGCGCCCGCTGTGGGAGCTACGTTCCGGATCGTGACGGAGGCCTCCGCGGTCGCTGTGGACGTGCCGTCCGAGACCTCGAGCCGCGCGGTCCCGGAGAAGTCGTCCGGGAACGTGAACAAGGCCGTCGGGTCCGACGACCACGGGGTGTCCCACGTCCCATCCGCGGTGAAGTCCCAACGGAACTGGAGCGGGTCTCCATCGGGATCGCTCGAGTCGGAAGCATCGAACGTCGCGGGGCTACCTTCGAAACCCGCAACAGGTCCTCCGGCGTCTGGCTCCGGCGGCCGATTGGCCCGAGTCGTCACGTAGAGGTCTAGGCCACCCAACCCCCCGGGGCGGGAGGACGTGAAGTACAGCGTCCGGCGGTCGGAAGCAAGCCATGGCTGCTGATCGGGCCGGTCGCTGTTCGGGGGTGCGCCGAGGTTCACAGGTGGGTTCCATGGGTCGGACACCAAGTTGCGGGTCGACACCCACATGTCGAACAGGCCCAATCCACCTGGTCTGTCCGAAAAGAGAAAGATCTCAAGTCCGTCGACGCGGATGGACATGCGGTTGTCATGATACGGGGAACTCAGCTCCTCGACGAGTTCAGCGGCGCCGAACGAGCCGTCGGGCTGTTGAGCGCTGACGTAGATGTCGGTGGCACCCGGGCCGCCTGTCCGGTTGCTGTTGAAGAACAGCAACGGGACGCCGGAGCTGTCGTTCTCGAAGTAGCATGCGCCTTGGTCGATGGATGCCGTGTTGACCCCGGAGCCGAGATTGACGGGGGTCCGCCAGCCAAAGTTGTCAGTGACGTTATCGCGGTACGAAACCCACACGTCATTGAGTCCGAAGCCCCCCGGACGGTCGCTGTTGAAGAACATCCAATGACCGTCGCGAGACAAGGAGGGGGATTGCTCTAGAGCGGCGGTGTTGACGGGAGGGCCGAGGTTGACCGGTGAGCCCCACGGGTCGTGCCGGCTCGGGCGTTGCGTCACCCAAATGTCGTTCAGGCCGACCCCTCCTGCCCGGGTCGATCCGAAGAAGAGGTTGAGGCCGTCGTCGGAGAGTGTGGGCCCTCCATCAACGGCGGCTGAGTTGACCGTTGTGCCGAGATTCACGGGGACCGACCAGACGGAGGCCACGGGGACCGACCAGTCGGAGGGCACCAAGGACGGGGGCAGCACGGCCAAGCTCACGCTCGCGGTGAGGAGTGCTACACCGCAGATCAGCACCGCGACGTTCACACAGGCACCCGCTGGCAAAGCATATCCTAGGGTCGCGGGTTAAAGGTTTCGATTTGCTCCCGGACAAACCTATAAGATGACCCTCCAAATACTACATCAAGGGGGACGGTGACTATCTCGGCGTAGGCGAGGATGTCAACCCGAGGTTTCGACGCGCAAGACAGGTCGGCAGGGCTTTGGCCGGCTCTCGTCGCCGTCTTTTTCTGCCTCTCCGGAACCGCCTCCATATCAGACTTCGATCAAGTGAGCGTGGAAGGCGGAGAACCGTCCGCTCCTCCAGACGCGGTTGCGAACCGGATTCTCGACGACGCGAGGGCTTCATTCTTCATAGAGAACCGAGGCCAAGTCCGCAACCCAGACGTGCGGTTCTACATCGAGTCGCGGGATTTCCAAGGGGGGTTTGCCGGTAGCAGAGTCCTCCTCAAGGTCGTCGAGACTGCGCCGCTGTCGCCGGGAGACCGATATCATCCGCTGATGCCCACCGCACAACTGCCCGGACCTAGCAACCCGAGGGCAGTGATGCTACAGCTCCGGTTCGAAGGTGCGAACATTGTTTTCCCGCGGGCGAGGGATCCCCAACCCCATCTGAGCCACTTCTTCCTAGGCAGCGATGCCGCCCACTGGCAGTCGGGCGTCCGGAGTTACGGCGAGGTCGTGTACGAGGATCTCTATCAGGGCGTAAACCTCATCTACCACGCAACTCCTGCGGGCGTGAAATACGAGTTCCACCTCCGTGCGGGCGCGACTCCCGAGGACATCACCCTGGTGTACGATGGTGCGGACAACATCGAGATTGATGGGGCTGGCAACGCGCGGATCCATACGCCGGTGGGGAGTCTCGCCGACTCCGCACCGATAGCGTATCAAGGAGCAGATCACGTTCCTTGCGCGTTCGTCCTTCGCGGTCCTCGTTCGTACGGCGTGCGATGCCAAGGCGTTGACGGCTCTCGACCCCTTGTGATTGACCCTGTCCTCAGCGCCACGTTTCTCGGCGGCCAAGGCACCGACAGGGGAAACTCCATCGCGGTGGACGCCGACGGCAATGCCTACGTGACGGGGGCGACCGAGTCCGTGGACTTTCCACCGACGCCTGGGTCTTTCGACCCAACGCTCGGTGGGCGAGTCGACACCTTCGTGGCGAAGCTGGACCGCACGCTCCGTTCCCTCATCTACATGACCTACCTCGGCGGTGTCGGCGAAGACAGCGGGCTGTCAATCGGAGTCGACACCCAAGGTGTTGCCTATGTCGCGGGAACCACAAACTCGACAGACTTCCCCCGCACGACCTCCCAGAGCCACTCCGGAGAGACGGATGCTTTCGTCGCGAGTCTGAACGCATCGGGCGCACGCCTCCTCTATGCAACCTATCTCGGGGGCAGAGGGGCGGACCGGGGGAACTCCCTCGCGGTGGGCCCGGGAGGGAGCGTGCTCCTAACTGGAGACACATCTTCCGATGATTTCCCTTTCACCATGGGGGCGTACGACACGGCCCTCGGCGGAGCATCGGATGCTTTCGTGGCAAAGGTCAACGTCACCGGCGGCGCGCTGGACTATGCAACATATCTGGGCGGGTCAGGGAACGACTCGGGCCTCTCCATCGCGGTCGACTCGGTCGGCAACGCATACGTGACGGGACAGGTGGACTCGGCAGACTTCCCAGTCACCGCCGGCGTGGTTCAAGCGAGCTATCGTGGCGGGCCGTGGGACGCTTTCGTGGCGAAGGTGAATCCCGCGGGCACCTCCCTCGTGTACGCCACGTTCCTCGGGGGCAGTGGGGTCGACGACGGATCGGGGATCGCCGTGGACGGTGTGGGCAACGCGTACGTGACTGGTTCCACCATGTACGACGTCACGGTTTTCCCCACGACGCCGGGGGCCTACGACACCACCCACAATGGGAACTGGGACGTTTTCGTGGCGGAGGTCGATCCGACCGGGACCGCCCTCCTCTACAGCACGTTCCTCGGGTACAATGCGCAGGACGTCGGATACGGGATCGCCGTGGACGGGGTGGGAAACGCCTACGTCGTGGGGAGGACGAATTCAGACGGATTCCCCACGACTCCCGACGCAATCTCCCGGGGGAAGAACGGGGCGTACGACGGCTTCGTGGCGAGGCTGAGTCCAGGGGGCGACGCCCTCAACTACTCCACGTTCCTGGGCGGCCTTCTCATCGACTTCGCGAAGTCGATCGCCCTCGATTCCGCTGGCAGTGTGTACGTGACCGGAGAGACGGACTCGCCGGACCTCCCGGTCACCGCCGGCGCATGGGACTTGGGTTTGGACGGAACCGATGCCTTTGTGGCGAAGTTCGCGTGGCCCGGACCCCTCATCGTGACGAGGCCCGAGGCTCCCTCCCTGCTCATCTGGATCGTTCTCGCGGTGACCATTGGTGGGACGGTCTTGGTCTCTTGGCTGTTCGAGTTCTCGCGGCGATCGTTCTGGATCCCCTTCCTCCTGCTGTGGGCGCGGCTTCGCCACGAGGACATCCTGGACAACAAGAAGCGCGGCATGGTCGTGGGTTACTTGGCGGCGAACCCCGCCGCCAACTTCGCCGCCATCCGAGCGGACCTCAAGATGGCGATGGGGACCCTGACGTACCATCTCTGGGTTCTCGAGAAGGAAGGGGAGATCAAGTCCTGGAGGGACGGCCGGCTCCGACGGTATGCGCCGAGCGGGCATCGCGTGGCGGAGTTGCAACCGAGGCTCACGGCCATCGAGCTCCTCTTGCTCCAGAGGATACGTGAAACGGCAGGACTCACGCAGAAGGAGCTCGCGAAGGAGGTGGGCGTGAGCCAGCCCGCCGTCAGCTATCACATCAGCCGGATGGCGGCCTTGGGCGTCCTTCATGTGGAGAGGCGGGGCCGCGCGAAACTGTACATCGCGAATCTCGACGATGTCGCGGGTGAGACGGGATCCGAGGTCCATCGAGGCGACATCGCCGGCTCCGGGCGACTCGATGAGAGTGACGATTGGGGAAGGCCGCGCTAGCCGCTCGCCTCGCCTGTCGAACTGCCGCGTTGTGTCGGATCCGCAGCACCCGCAGGCGTCTCCTTGGCTGACGTATAAGCTGACGCACCAGAGAGTACTGATATTCTATCAGGCTGCGTTCCAAAAGTCGGTTGTAGTCCGCCCCCCGTTGGCTCCCTCGTGGTGTCCGCATGAAGGACGCGAACAACGAAGGCGGAACGGTTGTGTCGAGGGCGGGAACGAACCTACGGAGGGGTCACGGTGCCCATGAACCTGTGCGCGCATGGGTTTCCCTGTGGCTGTTGGCGGCGTTGGCGTTGCCGGCCCTAGGTGTGCTGGCAGGTCCGCCGAGCTCCGGAGTCTCTCCCCTCTTCGAGCTCGCGGGGACGGGCGCCTCCCCGTTCCCCAGCGACTTCCTGACCGTGTTGGACGACGCCCAGGCCACCGGCCTGCGCGTGAACCTGCCGAAGCCGGACTGCGCGGTGCGGACTTCGGATTGCCAGGACATCGACGTCCTCAACACGCTGGATGGCTTCAACCTCCAGCCGCGGCTGGCCATCCCGTTCAGCGGGGCGATCGACCCCGCGTCGGTGTCCTCGGACACGGTGTTCCTCCTCGCCCTCGACGGGAGCAAGCCGGCGGCGAAGGTCGGAGTCAACTATGTCGTCTGGGACCCCGCGACCCGCGTCCTGTACGCGGAGTCGGACCAGTTCCTGAGCCAGGCCTCGCGCTACGCCCTGATCGTCACGACGGGGGTCCGCGACGCGGCCGGGGATCCGATCGGGCCCAGCACCCAGTTCGACGGGTTCCGGAAGCACCCCGCCAACGACGCGGAGGCGCACCGGTACAAGCAGGCCCTCCTGGACGCCGTGTACGCGGCCCGCCACGCCGGGACCCCGGAGAAGGAGATCGCCGTGGCGAGCGTGTTCACGACGCAGTCCATCACGGCGGTGGCCGAGCGGACGCGGGACTACGTGCGTTCCCTCGACGCCCGGGCGGACTTCGGTCTCGGACCGGGAGGGGCGCGGACCGTGTTCGCCTTCTCCCAGGTCACGTCCATCGTGTACCGCCAACACACGAGCGTGTCTCCTGACGGGTTCACCAACGTCAATGTCCCCCTCAACGCCTTCGGGTTCGAGCCGGGGACCGTGGGTTCGCTCGCCTACGGGCGCGTCTCCGCGCCGAATTTCCTGAGGCCCGATGTGACCTTCAACGCCGTCGGCACCAAGGAAGGCGTGCCGCCGGTGACAGCCATGGAGGACCTCTACTTCAACCTCCTGCTGCCCTCCGGGCCGGAGCCGGCGGACGGTTGGCCCGTGGCCCTGATCGGCATCGGCGGCGACCGGAACAAGGAGACCTTCCCCCCGCTGCTCGCCCCGATCCTCGCCAAGCACGGCATCGCCTCGATGACCATCAATCCGGTCGGGCGGGGCCTCGGTCCGCTGAGCACGAACCGTGTGACGCTGGCGGACAGCTCCGTGACCACGTTCCTCGCAGGCGGACGGAGCAGGGACGTCGACGGGAACAAGGTCATCGGGACCCAGGAGGGCGGGCTCGCGCTCGCCCCGAACCTGCTGCTCAGCTGGGCGCACGCCCTGAAGCAGGCGGCCCTCGACCACATGGTCCTCGTCCGCGCCGTCCAGCTGGGGATGGACGTGGACGGCGACGGCGCCCCGGACCTGGATGCCGACCGGATGTACTACCTCGGCTGGTCCTTGGGCGTCCAGTTCGGCACCCCCCTCGTGGCGCTGGAACCCGCCTTCCGGGCCAGCGTCCTGAATTCGATGGGCGGTCCGCAAATCCACCTCCAGGTCCTGGGGGGTCAGCGGAACATTGTCGGGAATCTGCTCGCGAGCCGGATTCCCTCCCTGATCAACGTGGGAGGCATCGTGTTCAACGAGAACTTCCCCCTTCGAGACCAGCCGCCGCTCGTCAACACCGTGGCCGGCGCGATCGCGATCCAACAGTACATGGACTGGAGGGAGTGGGCCATGCAATCCGGGGAACAGGTCGCCTACGCCGCCCGCCTCCGGACAGTCCCCGGGAGTGACGAGGGCGTTCGAGGCGTTCTCATCCAGACGGCGAAGGGTGACGTGACCCAGCCGAATCCCGCGGCGAGCCGGGTGATCCGGGCCGGCGGCCTCGAGGCGTACACGACGTACTACCGCCACGACCTCGCGTGCGCCGCCAACCCCTGCACCACGCTGGCGCGCAAGAACCCCCACCCGTTCCTGACCCAGGGAGTTCTCACCGACCCGTACTTCGCGGCCATCTCGCGGGGCGCGCAGGAGCAGGCAGCCCAGTTCCTCGCGAGCGACGGCCTCGTCGTGATCCACCCGACGCCGACGAACCTCTTCGAGGTGCCGATTGTGCTGCCCCTCCCGGAGACAACGAACTTCATCCCGTGAACGGCGGGGTAACTTAATGGGGAGGGCCACGCATGCACCGGCGGGAAGGCAAGGGGTTGCGAGCCTCATCCGGTGTCATGGTCGCCCTGTTGGCGGCGATGGCCCTCCTCCCCTTTTCCCACATCCCCAGCGTTTCCGTGGACAACTACGAAGACGCCCAGACGGGGACGATTACGTTTTTCTCGGACACGACCTGGGAAGTCTTTGATTCCAACGGGACTTTCCTGGGCCTCGCGCAGAATGTCTGCCTGAACGACTTGGCGCCACCCAATTGCCCGGCGGGGGCCACCCTGTATGAATATTGTTGTGACGGATGGACGACCGACCTATCCGCCATCCCAGGCGCGACATGGATTTGGGCCCCGGGGATCACCGGGGGAACATTCCCGGCCTTCCCCGCGGAGTTCTCGTTCTCGAAGGTGTTCGATCTCCCTGGTCCGGCGACATCAGGGTCAATCTCCGTGTCCGTGGATGACTTCGCTGAAGTGCGGATTAACGGCATGTTCGTGGGAACAACCGGTAGCGTGACGGATGGAACCCTTGCCGGGGAAGCCAGTTCTTCACTGGCCACCTTCGACCTTCTGCCGTTCCTTCTCCCAGGCACAAACGTCATTACCGTCCTTGCGGCAAATGGCGATTTCGGCTGTGGCTCCGGACCGTATGACTGCAACCCAGCCGGGGTGGTCTTTGGCGGTTCGCTGAGTCAGAATCAGTCTGCCCCCCCGGCGACCCCGCGGCACCTCACGACCTCCTGGGACGGGGCCACACAGGTCACGCTCTCCTGGGATTCCCCGCTGGTCCTGCCGGACCACTATCTGATCTACCGTGCGGGCGAGCCTCAGGGCTTCGCCGACCTCGGGTCGGCCTCGGCCCAGGTCGTCGCCCGCTGGCCAGGCGCGAGCACCGCGTGGGCGGACCCGCTTCCCCTCGCGGGCCCCGAGGAGCGGTACTATACGATGAGGGCCGCGGACGCCGCCGAAGCCGAACTGACCCCGACGAGCAACACCGCGGGCGTGTTCGCCGGGAATCTGAACGCAGGCCTCACCGCGATCTCCCGCCCCCTGGAGTACTTCCCCTGGGTGGACCACTCGGGGACCGCCCTGGACACCGTGGAGGAGCACCGCGCCGCCTTCGGCGCCACCGAGATGGCGTATTTGGACAGCGCGGGCTCCTGGCAGTCCGTCCCGGGCGGCGGGGACCCGGACACGGTCCTGTCCCTCGGGAACGCCTACCTCGTCGACCGTCCGACCGCCGGGACATTCGTCTTCACAGGCCTCCCCGGGTCCATGATCCGCTTCGACGAGATGCCCTTCGCGGGGTTCGACCCTGCCGCGGACGCGCGGAGCCTCGCCGCCGCGGTAAGCGGGGACGATGTCACCCTCGCCTGGTCCGCCCCTGGGGGGATCGGGTCCGGCGACGGGTACCAGGTCTGGTCGTCCCCCTCGCGCACGGGCTTCTTCGACGGGGACGCGGCCCTCGCCGGCACCGCCGCCTTCCCCGCCACGACATTCACGGATGGGGGGATTCTGGGTTCCACCGCCGAAATCTACTACTGGGTCGTTCCCGTTAACGCCGCCCTCGGCCCCGGGACCCCCACGTACAGCGTGGGCGTGTGGGTGGACACGTTTGTGAACAGCGACACCCTCGCCCTCCCTCTCCGGCCCAGCGCTCCCGGGCCCGTGAGCGCATACGCCGACGCAATCCCGGGCGCCCTCGGGATCCTGTGGCTGGCCCCGTCTGGGTGGTGGGTGCCCCACTTCACCGCCATGCCCGCAGGGGTGTACGACGCCGCGGTGGTCCTGGCCGGCGGCTACCAGGTGAGCATCGTGGGGACCGTGCGGCATGCCTTCGTGGGGAACTGAGCCCCAGGGGCGGTCCCTGGGGCACCACCGGCGGGAGCTGGGGCTCTACCGCCGGCAGTGCAACAAGCTGCGCCTCCACGGCGGCATCGAGTGGAAGACGCCCGCCGAGGTCTACCGCGACAGGAAGCTCATGAGGCGGGTCCGTATTCCTCGCGGATAGCGGCAAGATGTCTTGCTACCCCACATGCAGCGACCTCAAACCGCCTCCTGCGACTCCGCGAACTTTGGGATAGGCGAGGCAAGAGGTGATCTACAGCTGCGATGAATGCGGCGGGATCGGACAGCAGCCGTGGATCTACGATGCAGATTCGCCTACGAGCAGGGCTCTCCTGATACTCGATCACCGTCGAGGACGGCGACGGCGGGATCACCACGATGACGGTAGCGGTCACCCTGTGAGCCACCCCGTGGGAACCGCCTACTCCAGCATCTCCGACTGGAGCTCCTCGGCTTCCGTCTCGTCGTCCTGGACCGCGGGTTTCCCGCCGATGCGCGCGGCGAGCTCGCGGATCGCCCGGTGCAGGTTGAGGAAGGCCGATCCCGCCAGGAGGATGGCGATCAGCGTGAGGATGGCCAGGAGCACGACCCAGGGGAGGAGGCCAGTGTCGGCGACGATCCCCGCCGCCGGCGCCTCGGTGCTGAAGCGCACCTGGGCGTCCGCCGCGGTCTTCGACTCGGCGTTCCCTGCCAGGTCCACGGCCTGCGTCCGGAAGTAGAACGTGCCGTTCGACGGCGGAGCGAAGATGATCGGGCTTGTCGTGAACAGACCCGTCCCATGCCGGATCCAGGTCGCCCCGTCGACGCTGTAGTAGAACTCGACCCCGGCGACCCCGCTCCCGAGGTCGCTCGCCCCGAAGGGCACCTCGATCACGGTGCCGACGACGACCGGTGCGGAGAAGGCCAGCGAGACCGGCGCGGTGGCGTCGAGGCGGATCGTCACGGTGCGCTGGGTCTCCGCGTTCCCGGCGTTGTCCACGCTGTAGTAGGCCAGCTCGTGCACGCCCTCGCCGGGAACCGTCGCGATGGCCCCCTCGGTCCAGGCCGCGCCGTCGAGGGTGTAGTAGGTCCGGAAGACCCCGGAGCCGGCGTCGCTGGCGTTGAGGTCGACCTGAACGGAGGTGACCCGGAGCCAACCGGAAGCGGCGTTCTCCGTGGTCACCGGCGCGAGCGTGTCCACCCGCGTCGTCGTCTCCACGTTGGTGGCGCTCGTCGGAGCCGCTTCCGTGTTCCCGGCGCGGTCGAGCGCCTGGACGCTGAACCCGTAGGGGCCGTCACTGTCGGCGACGAACAGGATCGGGGAGTCCGTGAAGCCGCTGCCGAACTGGCTCCAGGTGGCCCCGCCGTTCTGCGTGTACCAGAGGCGGACGAGCGTGACGCCGGAGGTGTCGTCCGTGGCGGTGTACGGGACGAGGAAGACGCGCTCGGTCTGGAAGGTCGGCTGCCGCGTGGCGATCCCCTGCGGGAGGACGTTGTCCACCTGGAAGGCGACCGTCTGCCGCGCCTCCGCGTTCCCCGCGAGGTCCCGGCTGAAGAAGGAGACCGTGTGGGCGCCCGCCGAGCTCACCGTGAAGGGCCCCGTGTAGAGTGAGGTCGCCCCGCCGTCGAGGGCGTAGAAGGTGCCCTGGAGGCCCGAGCCGGGCGAAGCGTCGGTCCCCTGTAGGGTGACCGTCACGGCGGTGATGTAGAAGCCGCCCGTGCCGGCGGTCCCCGCGGAGATCATCGTGGTCACCGGCGCGGCGGTGTCAATCACGGTCTCCGCCTCGATGTCCCCCGGGGTGGCCGGCGCGAGCTCGCTGTTGGTCGCGACATCGAAGGCGCGCACGCTGAACCGGTACGCCCCGTTCGCGGGCGCGAGGAAGGAGATCGGGGAGATCGTCGATGCCGCCCCGTAGGGGGACCAGGAGGACCCGCCATCGTCGGAGTAGTACAGGCGGACGTAGGCGACCCCGGAGGTCGCGTCCGAGGCCGTCCAATGCACGTTGACCGCGGCGGAGGTGTGGTAGGCCGGAAGGAGGGAGGCCGCGGCGACGGGATCCGTGACATCGATGCGCACCGTGATCGTCGTCCGGGCCTCGGCGTTCCCGGCGGCGTCCGTCGAGAACACCTCGAGGAGATGCACCCCGTCCCCGCCGATGGAGACCTGCGTGCCGCTCGACCAGAGGCCCCCGTCGACGCGGTAGGAGGTGGAGGTCACCCCGGAGCCGGCGTCCGTCGGGAACAGGTCCACGACCACGGGGGAGAAGGTGTACCACCCGGCGCCCGCGTTCGACCCCGTCGTGGGGTCGATGGTGTCGAAGAAGGTCGAGGCGTCCTCGAGGGCCGGCGGGTCCTCCAGGTTCCCCGCCACGTCGGTCGCGCGCGTGTAGAACAGGGCCGGTCCGTCGCCCACCGCCGCGTAGGAGGCGGGGTTGGAGACCGAGCCGACGAGGACCCAGCCGGCCCCCCGGTTCACGAAGAGGTCCACGGAGGCGACACCGCTTGCGGCGTCCGTGGCGGTGAACGGGACCGTGAGCAGCGGCGATCCCGTGTAGGCGGGCAGGACGGACACGGAGGAGGCCGGCGGGGTCGTGTCGATGCGGACGGTCGCCGTGTTCTGCGTCTCCGCGTTCCCGGCGCAGTCCGTGGTGTAGTAGGTGACGCTGTGCACGCCGTCGCCGGAGACGAGGACGCTCGTCCCCGAGCTCCAGGCGCTGCCGTCGACCCGGTAGAGGGTGGAGCACGGCCCCGATCCGCCGTCGGTCGCGGTCAGGGTCAGCGTGACCGGCGAGGAGATGGACCACCCCGAGGGCGCGTCGTCCAGCGTGTTCGGGGCGATCGTGTCGACCCGGGTGAAGGCGTCGGGGGCGCCGGGCGCGAGCTCCCAGTTCCCGGCCACGTCGATCCCCCGCGTGTAGAAGTAGACCGGGCCGTCCGCGATCGCCAGGTAGGCGGCCGGGCTCGTCGAGAGGTTGCCGGCGAGGAACCAGCCGGCCCCGGCGTCGACCCAGAGCTCGACCGAGGCGATCCCGCTCGTCGCATCGACGGCGGTGAAGGGCACGGTGAGGGAGCGCGACGCCGTGCTCGCGGGCTGCCCCAGGGCGACCGTCGCTGGCGCCGCGGAGTCGATGCCGAACTCCACGATCACCGTCGGCTCCGCGTTCCCCGCCTCGTCCAGCGAGTAGAACACGACGGAGTGGCGGCCCTCGGCGGTGACGTTGAAGGCCCCGGAGTAGACGGTGAGCGGACCGCCGTCGAGGCGGTACCAGGTCACCTGGAGCCCGCTGCTCGGGGCCGGGTCCACGGCGAGGAGCCCGACCTCGACCCCGGAGCGGTACCAGTCGCCGTTCCCGCCCGTCCCCGTGAGGGTGACCGTGGTGCTCGGGGCGGCGGTGTCGACGAACGTCCTCGCGTCCTCCATGGCGGGGACGGCCTCGTAGTTCCCGGCCAGGTCGTACGCGCGCGTGTAGAAGAGGATGGAGCCGTCCGCGATCGCGAGGTACGGGGCGGGGCTCGCCGGGTAGGCCCCGGCGAGGGACCAGCCGGGCCCGAGGTTCACCCAGAGCTCGACGGAACCGACGTCGCTGGTGGAGTCGCTGACGCTGAAGCGGACCACGACGAGGGGGTCGCGCGTCACCGCCGGCAGGCTGGAGGCGGACGAGACCGGCGGCGTGACGTCGATGTCCACCGCCGCCACGCGCTCCGTCCCGGCGTTCCCGGCGGCGTCGAGGGCGAAGTAGCGCACGGTGTGGCGTCCCTCCGTGGGGACCACGAGCGGGCCGATGTAGAGCGTCCAGGCGCCCGAGTCCAGGCTGTAGCGGAGGGCGGTCACGCCCGAGGCCGGCGCCGCGTCGGAGCCGGTGAGGGTCACGGTGACGCTGCTCCGGTACCAGCCGTTGAGGCCCGCCGTCCCCGCCAGGGCGTGGCTCGCCTCGGGAAGGACGGAGTCCACGAAGGTGGACGCCTCGGTGTCGGCCGGGCCCGAGGGCAGGGCCTCGTTCAGTCCCGCAATGTCGAAGCCGACGACGTTGAACCGGACGCTCCCGTCCGAGGGGGAGGTGAAGGGGATGGGGGACGCGGTGTACCCGGCGGCGTAGAGCAGCCAGGTGCTCCCGCCATCGACGGAGTAGTAGAGCGCCACGGCGGCGAGCCCCGAGGTGGCGTCCGAGCCCGACCAGGCCACATCGAAGCTGCGCGCGCCGCGGTAGGCGGGCAGGGCCGCGGCGGTCGCTGTCGGGGCCGTCGTGTCGATCTTCAACGTGACCGACTTCGTCGCCTCGGCGTTCCCCGCCGCGTCCGAGGTGTAATAGAGGATCGTGTGCGTCCCGTCGGCCGAGACCGCGAACGTGCCGCCGTAGACCGTCCAGTCGCCGTCATCGAGCCGGTACCGGGTGACCAGGCCGCCGGACGAGGGGAGCGGGTCCGACGCCGTGAGCGTCACGGTCACGCCGGTGCGGTACCAGCCGTTCGTCCCGAGCGTTCCGGTGACCACGTGCGTCGTCGTCGGGACGGCGGTGTCCACGGTCGTGGAGGCCTCGATGTCCGCCGCGCTGAAGGGCACGGCCTCGCTGTTCCCTGCGGCGTCCACCGCGCGCACGTTGAACCGGAAGGTGCCGTCCGCGGGGGCGACGAAGGCGATCGGGCTGGAGCTGAAGCCACTGCCGAACTGCGACCACGTCGCGCCGCCGTTGGTGGAGTAGTAGAGGCGGACGATGTCCAGGCCCGAGGTCGCGTCGGAGCCCGTCCAGGTGACGTCGAAGGCCCGCGTGTCCCGCGTGGACGGCTGGGCGCCGGCGATGGCGGTGGGGGCCGTGGCGTCGATCGCCACCTCGTCCGACCGCACGCTCTCCGCGTTCCCGGCGGCGTCGGTCGCGAAGTAGTCCACGGTGTGGACCCCGTCCCCGGCCACGGAGAACGCCCCCCCGTAGGTCGTCCAGTTCCCGCCGTCGACGCGGTATCGGACCGTGAGCCCTCCGGAGGAGGGCGACGGGTCCGTGGCGCTCAGGGTGACCGTGACGCTGCTCCGCCACCACCCGTTCGAGCCGGAGGTGCCGGCGAGGCCGATGGAGGTCGAGGGGACCGCGGTGTCCACGACGGTCGTGGCCTCGATGCTGCCGGCCCCGGAGGGCGCCGGCTCGCTGTTCCCCGCATTGTCCAACGCCCGGACGCTGAACCGGAAGGTGCCGTCGCTCGGGGCCGTGAACCCGATCGGTGACCCGGTGAACCCGGACCCGAACTCGATCCACGTCGAGCCGCCGTCGGTGGAGTAGTACAGCCGGACGGACGCGAGGCCGGACGTCGCGTCGGACCCGCTCCAGCCCACGTCGAACGTCCGCGTCGCGCGCGTCGCGGGCTGGGCGTCCGCGGTCGCGGACGGGTTCGTCGTGTCGATGCGGACCTCGGTGGAGCGCTGGACCTCCGCGTTCCCGGCGGCGTCCGTGGTGTAGAAGTGGACGGTGTGGATGCCGTCCCCGGTCACGGAGAAGGCCCCCGAGTACACGGTCCAACTGCCGTTGTCGACCCGGTAGCGGATCGTGAGGCCGCCGCTCGAGGGGCTCGGGTCGGTGGCGCTCAGCGTCACCGTGACGCTGCTCCGCCACCACCCGTTCGATCCGGAGGTGCCGGCGAGGCTGACCGAGGTCGTGGGGGAGACCGTGTCCACCGTCGTGCTCGCCTCGATGCTCCCCGCGCCGGAGGGGGCCGGCTCGCTGTTCCCGGCATTGTCCAGGCCGCGGACGCTGAACCCGAAGACCCCGTCGCTCGGGGCGGTGAACGTGATCGGCGAGCCGGTGAACCCGCTGCCGAACTCCGTCCAGACGGTGCCGCCGTCGGTCGTGTAGTACAGCCGGACGGACGAGAGGCCGGACGTCGCGTCGGACCCGCTCCAGCCCACGTCGAACGTCCGCGTGCCGCGGTAGGCGGGCTGGGCGTCGGCGGTGGCGCTGGGGTTCGTGGCGTCGATGGAGATCCCCTGGGAGCGCACCGCCTCCGCGTTCCCCGCGGCGTCGGTCGTGTAGAAGTACAGGGTGTGGATGCCGTCCCCGGTGACGTTGAAGGGGCCGGTGTAGGTCGTCCAGGCGCCCGCGTCCACCCGGTAGCGGATGGTGAGCCCGCCGCTCGAGGGGCTCGGGTCCGTGGCGCTCAGGGTCACGGCGACGTTGCTCCGCCACCAGCCGTTCGAGCCGGAGGTGCCGGAGAGGGCCACGGTCGTCGTGGGAGCCTTCGTGTCGACGCGCGTCGTGGCGTCCGGGGTCGCCGGCGGCGACTCCGCGTTCCCCGCCGTGTCCCGCGAGGTCGTCCGGAAGTCGTAGAGGCCGTCCCCGCCGGTCAGGGAGGTGTCGAAGGTCCACGCGTACGGCGCCGTGCTGTCCACCCCGTAGGAGGTCCACCCGCCGCCGTCCCTGCGGTAGAAGAGCTCCACCTGGGCCACGCCGCTCAGGGCGTCCGAGGCCGAGGCGGTGACGGTGAAGGACGCCGACGTCTGGTAGGGGTCCAGGGCGTCACTGTAGGTCGAGGCGGCGGTGATGTCGTACCCCGCGTCCTCGTCCGCCCCGCCGGCGGCCTCCACGTTGCCCGCCGCGTCCTGCGCGAGGGTCCGGAACTCGTAGTGGCCCTCGCCGTCCGGGAAGGCGAAGCTGAAGCTGCCCGAGGCGGCGATCCCCGAGAGCGACGTGTTCGAGGCGTACAGCGTCCAGGCGCCCCAGGCGACGAGCGTGGAGGGCCGGTAGCGGTACTGCAGGGTGACGCTCCTCAGCTCCACGTTGTCCGAGGCGGTCCAGTTCACGGGGATCGGGGTGGCGTTGCGCCAGTGCGGGCTGATCAGGGTGACCGTCGAGGTCGGCGGCGTGAAGTCGTACCCGGCGCTGGCGTCCGCGACCGCGGGCGGGGCCTCCGTGTTGCCCGGGCCGTCCTTCGCGATCGTCCGGAGCTCGTAGTGCCCCTGGCCGTTCGGGAAGGGGAAGACGAAGGTGCCGGCGGCGAACGACCCGGAGACCGTCGTGTCCGACGCGAAGAAGACCCAGGATCCGAACGAGGTGCCGTTATTGGCGCGGTAGCGGTACTCCAGGGTGACGTTCCTCAGCTCGAGGTTGTCGAACGCGACCCAGGGGACCAGGAGAGGGGACGTGGTGCGCCAGTAGGGGTCGATGGCGAAGGCGAAGGAGGTCGGCGCGGTGATGTCGTATCCCGCGATGGCGTCCGCGGCCCCCGGGGCCAGCTCCACGTTCGTCGCGCGGTCGGTCGCGATCGAGTAGAACTCGTAGTAGCCCTCGCCGTCCGGCCACGTGAAGAGGAACTCCCAGGGCGCGGTGGTGTCCGTGGCCCACAGGGTCCAGCCACCCCACGTGAAGTTGTCCGTGGAGTACCGGTACCAGAGCGAGACGGAGGCCACGCCGCTCCGGTCGTCGCTCGCGGTCACGGGGACGGTGACGTTCGTGTTCCTCCAGTACTGGGGGTTCGGGTCCACGCTGGAGACCGGACGCGTCGTGTCGTATCCCGCCTGCGCATCGAAGCCGCCGGGCGGGGACTCGGTCAGACCGGCGCGATCGGTCGCGATCGAATGGAACCGGTAGTAGCCTTCTCCATCGGGGAAGGTGAAGAGGAAGGAGAAGGGCGGGGAGGGGTCCGTCCCGAAGAGAGTCCAGTTCCCGAAGGTCGTGTTGTCCGCGGAGTACAGGTAGTAAAGGCGGACCGAGGCCACGCCGCTGAGGTTGTCGTTGGCGGTGACATCGATCGTGATCGGGTTGGTGTTCCCCCAGTACGGGCTGATGGGGTTGACCGACGAGGTCGGCGGCGTCGTGTCGAATCCCACCTCCTCGTCCGAGGCGCCCCCGGCCTCCTGGTTCCCCGCCGCGTCGCGGGCCACCGTGCGGAACTCGTAGATCCCCTGGAGGTTGGGGAAGGTGAAGGAGAACGACCCGGAGGCCGAGGTGCCTGTCACGGTGGTGTTCGACGCGAAGAACGTCCAGGCCCCGAAGCTGCTGGAGTTGTCCGTCTTGAAGCGGTACTGCAGCGTGACGTTGGAGAGGCGGAGGTTGTCCGTGGCGGTCCAGGGGACGCTCAGCGGGGAGCTCGTGATCCAGTACGGTCCGATGGCGGTGACGCTCGAGGAGGGGGGCGTGAAGTCGTACGCAGCGCGTGCGTCGGCGACGCCGGGCTGGCTCTCCACATTCCCCGCCTGGTCGCTCGCGTAAGTGTAGAACTCGTAGAATCCCTCCCCGAGGGGGAAGGGGAAGGCCCAGGAGTAGGGGCTGGTCTCGTCGAAGTCGTAGAACGACCAGTTGGTCCAGGTCGCGTTGTCCGTGGAGTGGCGGTACCAGAGGCGGACCCGCTTCACGCCACTGAGGTCATCCGTCGCCGTGGCGTTGGCGGTGATCGGCGACGTCGTGTGCCAGTAGGGGCTGATCGGGTCCGCGGAGGATGTTGGGGGCGTCATGTCGAAGCCGGCGGAGGTGTCCGCGGCCCCGGGGGCGGCCTCGGTGTTCCCGGCCACATCGGTCGCCACACTGAAGAACTCGTAGTGGCCCTGGCCACTGGGCCAGGTGAAGGAGAACTCGTACGGAGCACTCGTGTCGGACCCGAAGAAGGTCCAGTTCCCCCACGTGCTGGCGTTGTCGGCCCGGTGGCGGTACCAAAGGTTGACGCTCGCCACGCCGCTCGTCGTGTCGTTGGCGGTCGCGGGGAGGGTCACGTTCACGTTCCTCCAGTACAGGACGTTCGGGTCCACGGAGGACGACGGCGGGACATCGTCGAACCCCGCCGCCTCGTCCGCCGCGACCGCCGTCTCGGCGTTCGTCGCCGCGTCGGTTGCGACGGTGCGGAGCTCGTAGTGCCCGTTGCCTTCAGGGAAGGTGAACGAGAAGGTCCCGGAGGCCGCCGTCCCGGAGACGGTCGTGTTCGAGGCGTAGAACGTCCAGTTCCCCCACGCGCTCGCGTTGTCGGCCCTGAAGCGATACTCTAGGGTCACGTTGTCGAGCTCGAGGTTGTCCGTCGCGGACCAGGGCACGCTCAGCGGGTACGTGGTCTTCCAGTAGCCGCTGATCGGGTCGACGGTGGACGACGGGGCCGTCGTGTCGTACGCCGCGCCCGAATCAGCCGCGCCCGGGGCGAGCTCCGTGTTCCCCGCCAGGTCGGTCGCGAGGGTGTAGAACTCGTAGTGGCCCTGGCCGCCAGGCCACGTGAAGGAGAAGGAGTAGGGGGCGCTCGGATCGGACCCGAAGGAGGTCCAGTTCCCCCAGGCGCTCGCGTTGTCGGTCCGGTAGCGGTACCAGAGCTCCACATTGACCACTCCGCTCGTGTTGTCGTTCGCCGTGGCGGGGAGCGTCGCGTTCGCGTTCCTCCAGTACGGGCTAATCGCCGTCACCGACGACAGGGGCCTCGTCGCATCGAAGCCCACCGCCTCGTCCGCCGCTCCGGCCGTCTCGGCGTTCGTCGCCGCGTCGATCGCGAGAGTGCGGAACTCGTAGTGCCCGTCTCCGTCGGGGAACGCGAAGGCGAAGGAGCCGTTCGCGGAGGTCCCGCTCAGAGACGCGTTCGAGGCGTAGAAGGTCCAGTTCCCCCACGCGCTGCCGTTGTCCGCCCGGTAGCGGTATTGGAGCGTCACGTTCCGGAGCTCCAAGTTGTCCGTCGCGGACCAGGGCACCGTCAGGGGAGAGGCGGTCTTCCAGTAGCCGCTGATCGCGCCGACGCTCGAGGAGGGGGGCGTGAAGTCGTACGCTGCGCTCGCGTCGGCCGCAACGGGCGGCGTCTCCGAGTTCCCCGCGGTGTCGTTCCCGATGGAGTACACCTCGTAGTGGCCTTCCCCGCTGGGCCAGTTGAACGCGAACTCGTACGGCAGGGCCGAGTCGGACCCGAAGAAGGTCCAGTTCCCCCAGGCGCTCGCGTTGTCGGCCCGGTAGCGGTACCAGAGGTCCACGTTGGTCACGCCGCTTGTGGTGTCCGTGGCGTTGGCGGGAATCGTCACGTTGGCGTTGCGCCAGTACTGGCCGTTGGGCGGGACGGAGGAGGCGGGGGCGATGGTGTCGAGGCCCACGGCCTCGTCGGCGGAACCGCCGCTCTCCGCGTTGCCCGCCCCGTCCGTCGCCACGGTGCGGAACTCGTAGTGGCCGTCGCTGCTCGGGAAGGTGAAGGTGAAGTTGCCCGAGGCGGACGTCCCGTTCAGCGTCGTGTTCGACGCGAAGAACGTCCAGTTGCCGAAGGAAGAGCTGTTGTCCGCTCGGTATCGGTACTCCAGGGTGACGTTGGAAAGCTGCAGGTTGTCCGTCGCGGACCACGGAACCGCCAGAGACGCCGTGGTCTTCCAGTATCCGCTGATCGCGCTCACGGAGGAGGTCGGCGCGGTGTTGTCGAAGGCGCATTGCGCATCCACCCCGGTGAATCCCTCTGAGTTCCCCGCGGTGTCGTTCGCCCGGGAGTGGAACTCGTAGAACCGCTGGCCGTCCGGGAAGGTGAAGTTGAACGAGTAGGGCAACGTCGTGTCTCCCTGGAAGAACGTCCAGTTCCCGAACGTGACGTTGTCTGTGGAGGAGCGGTAGTACAGGTCCACCTTGGCGACACCGCTCGTTGTGTCGTTGGCGGTGACCTCGATGGTGACGTTCGACACGGTCCGCCAGTAGGGCGTGATCGCGTTCACCGAGGAGGCGGGAGCGACGGAGTCGAACGCCACCGCCTCGTCGGCCCCGCCCGCGGCCTCGCTGTTTCCCGCGGCGTCCTTGGCGATGGTGCGGAGCTCATAGTGCCCCTGCCCGGCCGGGAAGGTGAAGGTGAAGTTGCCCGAGGCGGATGTGCCGTTGACCGTCGTGTTCGAGGCGAAGAAGGTCCAGTTCCCGAAGGACGAGCTGTTGTCCGCTCGGTATCGGTACTCCAGGGTCACGTTCGCCAAGCGCAGGTTGTCCGTCGCGTTCCAGGGGACCGTCAAGGGGGACGTGGTCTTCCAGTATCCGGAGATCGCCAGCACGGTCGAGGCGGGGTCGGTGATGTCGTAGGCGGCGCTCGCGTCCGCCGATCCCGGCACGGCCTCCGCGTTCCCCGCCGTGTCGTTCGCCCGGGAGTGGAAGCGATAGTACCCCTCGCCGGCAGGGAAGGTGAAGTTGAACGTATAGGGGGAGTTGAAGTCCTTCGCGAAGAACACCGGGGCTCCGAACGAGGCGTTGACGGCGGAGAACTCGTAGTAAAGGTCCACGTTCGCCACGCCGCTGCCCCCCGAGTCGTTCGCCGCGGCGGTCAGCGTCGCGGGCGTCGTGCTCCACCAGTAGGGCGTGATCGCGTTCACGGAGGACGTCGGCGGAGTCGTGTCGATGGCGACCTCGCCAGAGGTGAACGCGGAGGCGGGGAAGTTCCCGTAGGTCGCGTTGAGCTGATCGACGGCCAGGCCCGCCGTGAAGCGGGTCCCTTCGGTGGCGCCGGCGCTCGTGCGGATCACGAGGTACGCTGAGGTGCTCGAGGTGATGTTCCGCAGGCGGAACTCCACCCCGAAGGAGATGTTGAGGCGGTAGATGCCGCCCCCGGCGTTGAACCAAGCCCCCGGGACGCCGACGACGAGATCCTCGCTGGGCTGGAACCCCGCCGTGGCGCCGGACTCGTTGTACATCGCCACGCCGCTGGCGCCGGTGTCGGTGAGGGCGGCCAGGTCCACCGCCGGGTCGAAGCTGGCCACTTCCGCGAAGGTGAGGTTCGCCCACTCCACGGTGCTGTCCCAGTCGCTCCCGCTCGAGTTGTTGTGCAGGGTCAGCGAGAAGACGAGCTGCGGGGGGCTCGAGGCCTTGACCCAGCAGATCGCGGTGCAGTTGTCCGCGGGCGAACCGGCGGTCTCGGCGGCGGTCGGCACGGTCGCGAGGAGCAGGACCAGCGGCACGGCGAGGGCCAAGGCGGCGAAGGGCCGGGCGGGAACGTTCACGGGGCGGCGAAGGACCGGGAGGGTGCGTACGCTCTCCATGTATTCTCCCCTAGGGGCGGGGGAGGCGGGGCGGGGGTGATAAACGTGTCGGAATCGGCCCCCTGCGGAACGGTTTTTCCGGCACGGGCGGATGCGGTCCCGTGCGCCTCACCCTGCTCGCCGACGTCCACGCGAACCTGCCGGCCCTCGAAGCGGTCCTCCGGGACCCGAGGGGGCGCGGGGAACGGGTCGTCTGCGCGGGGGACATGGTGGGGTACTATCCCTGGCCCAACGAGGTCCTCGACCTCCTCCGCTCGCACCGTGCTGACTGCGTCCGGGGGGACCACAAGCGGGGCCTGCTCGGGAGGGTGGACATCACCTGGTTCCACGATGACGCCGCGACGGCGCTCGCCTGGACTCGCGAGCGGCTCACCGCCGAGTCGCTGGACTACCTGGCCTCCCTCGAGGACCGCCGACGCTTCCGCGCGGGGGACCGGCTCGTCGCGGTGCACCACGGGAGCCCGGGGGAGGACGACGAGTACGTGATGCCCGAGCACCTGAGCTCGGGGCTCCTCGTCGCCGCCGAGGCGGACATCGTCTTCCTCGGCCACACGCACCATCCCATGGTCGGCCGGTACCCCGACGGTCTTGTGGTGAACCCGGGAAGCGTGGGGCAGCCGAGAGACGGCGATCCTCGGGCGTCCTATGCGACGATCGACACCGAGGCCCTCACCGCCGAGGTCCGACGCGTGCCGTACGACGTCGAGGCCGTCGCGGACCGGGTGCGCGAGGTCCGGCTGCCGCAGGGCCTGGCCAATCGTCTGCGGGAGGGGCGATGATCGACCCCCTCGTGCTCTGGGTGATCCTCCTCGCCGGCGGCCTCCTCGCCGCCCGTGTGGCGCTCCTCTGGTGGCGCCTGCGCGGGGCGCTCCAGGACCCGATGCCCTGGGACGAGAGGGCTTTCGAGGACGCGCGCCGCGAGGCCCGGGAGCTCCAGCGGCGGACGAAGGAGGAACCGGGGCGCCAGCTCGAGGACGCGAAGCGGCTCGGGTCCCTGCAGCGGCCGAGGCCCCCGAGGCCGTGACTCAGGGGATCAGGAGGAGCACCTTAAGGGAGTCCCCCGCCTCGGCGGTGAGCCGGAACGCCTCCGCCGCCTGGTCCAGGGGCAGGCGGTGCGTGATCAGGGTCTCCACCGGGACCGCGCCGGACCTCAAGAGCTCCATTGACTCCCGGATGTCCCGCGGCGCCGCTCCGTAGGAGTTCGTCAGCGTGACCTCGTCGTGCCAGAGCTCGTTGAGCGGGAGGGGGATCTCCCGGCCCGGGTCCGTCGGCGCGAAGAACAGGATCGAGCCGCCGCGGTCCACGGATCGGAGGGCCTGGGCGATCGCGGGCGCGGCGCCGGTGCACACGATCACGCGGTCGGCGGGCCGTCCATGGGTCTCGCGGAAGCGCTTCGGGATGTCCTCTCGGGAGTCGAACGCCTCCACCGCCCCCGCGGTGAGGGCGGCCTTCCTCCGGAACTCCACGGGATCCGTGGCGTACACCGTGGCCCCCCGCGCCCGGGCGAGCTGGATGTGCAAAAGGCCGGTGAGCCCGCTCCCGAGGACGAGCACGGTGTCACCCCTCACCACTCCCACCGCACGCTGACCGCGCACCGTGCAGCCGAGGGGCTCCACGAACGCGCCGCGGTCGAAGGAGACCTCGTCGGGGAGGGGGAAGAAGCCATGGCGCACGTTGACGGCGGGCAGGCGGACGTACTCGCTGAAGCCGCCGGGGTCGAAGTTCGTCTTCCTCAGCGTGTCGCAGACGGTCTCGTGCCCGGCCCTGCAGTAGCGGCACTCGAGGCAGGGGACGTGGTGGGAGACGAAGGCCCGGGTCCCCACCGCCGTGCCCGGGGGGACCGAGGCTTTCTCGCCGATCGCCGCGACCTCGCCGACGACCTCGTGGCCGAGGACGAGCGGGGCCCTCGGGACGCGGTACCACTCCATGACGTCGCTCCCGCAGACGCCGCTCGCGCGCACGCGGAGCAGGATCTCCTCCGGACCGATGGCGGGGACGGGCCGCTCCTCGATGCGGATGTCGCGGTTGTGGTGGTACACCGCCACGCGCACGGACCGGCCATCCGAACCCGTCGCTTTAGGTTTCCCCTGGTTCGGAGGGGGGAGTGGCCTCCCTGATCTCCTGTTCCTCGCCTACGCTCGGGGAGGATGGGGCGTCCGCCTCGGCGGCCTCCCCGTCCCTCTCCTTCCGCCGCCGCCAGAGCAGGAAGAACAGGATCAGGGCCGCGACGATGGCGAGGAGGACGAGCAGCCACCACGGGAAGGCCTGGGGTACCTCGGGTGCGGTCACGTGCACGACGGCGGTGTCGGAGAGGAAGGTCCCCGCCACGGTGGCGGTGACGGTCCCCTCTCCCGCGGCCTCCGCCACGAACCGCCCGGAAGGCCCGATCGTGCCGGCGGAGTCCACGGACCAGGTGATTGTGGCGGTCACGAGGTTGCCGTCGGCGTCGCGCACGGTGGCGGTGAAGGTGACGTTCTCTCCGACGAGGAGCTCCGCGGTCGCCGGGGCCACCTCGATGGAGGCGGGCGCGCCGGGCGTCACCTGGATGGCGGCGGTCGCGGAGAGCGCGCCCTGCGCGGCGGTGACGGTGAACGTGCCGACCGCGACCCCGCTGAAGAGGCCGGTCGCGTCGATCGTGCCCCCCGTCGCGGACCAGGTCGGGCTCACTGCCAATAGGTTGCCCTTGGCGTCGAACCCTGTCGCGACGAACGCCTGCGTCTCGTCGGCGGTGATGATCGCGGTGGCGGGCGTGAGGACGATCGCGGCGAGGGCGCCCGCGACGACAGTGACGCTCGCGTTCCCGGAGATGCCGCCCTCCGTGGCGGTGACGGGGAAGGTGCCGGCGGGGGTCGGGGTGTAGAGCCCGGTGGCGTCGAGGCTTCCGGCGGTGGCGGACCAGGTGGGGCTGATCGGGACGGGGTTGCCATGCTGGTCGAAGCCCTCTGCGTTGAACTGCTGCGTCTGGTCCGCGGCGATCGTCGCGCTCGGGGGAGTGACGACGATGGAGGCGAGCTCTCCCTGGGTGACCGTGACGGTCGCGGTCCCGGACACGCCGCCGTCCGTGGCCGTGATCGTGAAGGTCCCGACGAGGGTCGGCGAGTACGACCCGGTGGCGTCGATGCTCCCCAACGTGGCGGTCCATGCGGGGGCGATGGGGACGGCGTTGCCCTTCGAGTCGTGCCCTGCGGCGGTGTACTGCAGCGTCTGGTCCGCCGTGATCGTCGCCGTCGGAGGGTCCACGACGATGGTCGCGAGTGTGCCGGGGACCACGGTGGCGATCGCGGTGCCGGACACCCCGCCGTCCGTCGCGGTGACGGTGAAGCTGCCGACGACATCGGGCGTGAAGAGGCCGCTCCCGTCGATGCTCCCTCCGGGGACCGACCAGCTCGGGGCGATGGGCACGAGGTTGTCGTCCGTGTCGTACCCGGTGGCGGTGAACTGCTGCGTCGCGTCGGCGGGGACGGTGGCGGTCGGCGGGGTGACGACGATGGAGGCGAGCGCCCCCTCGGTGACGGTAATCGCGGCTGTCCCGAAGATCGGTCCGTCCGTGGCGGTGACGGTCCAGTCCCCGACCGGGCCTCCCGTGTAGAGACCAGTCACGCCGATGGTCCCGCCGTCGGAAGACCACACGGGGCTGATCGGCACGACGTTCCCCTTGGCGTCGTACCCTGCGGCGGTGTACTGCAGCGTCTGGTCCGCCGTGACGGTGGCGGTCGGCGGGGTGACGACGATGGAGGCGAGCGCCCCCGGAGTGACGGTGATCGAGGCCGTTCCGGAGACCAACCCGTCCGTCGCCGTGACGGTCCACGCCCCCACGGGTCCTCCTGAATAGAGGCCTGCGGTGTCGATGCTCCCGCCATCGGTAGACCACGCAGGGCTGATGGGCACGACGTTCCCCTCCGCATCGAATCCCGCGGCGGTGTACGGCTGCGTCTGGTCCGCCGTGATGGTCGCGCCTGGGGGCGACACATCGATCCGCGCGAGCCCGCCGGCGATGACCGTGACCGTCGCGGTGCCCGAGAGGAGGCCGTCCGTCGCGGCGACCGTCCAGGTGCCGACCGACGACGGCGAGAAGAGCCCCGTCCCGGAGATCGAGCCGTTCGTCACGGACCAGATCGGGTTGACCGGTGCCGGGTTCATGTGGGCGTCGTAGCCCGTGGCGGTGAACTGCTGCGTCGCGTCGGCCGTGATCGTCGCGCTTGCCGGGGTGACCACGATCGAGGACGGGGCCCCGGCGGAGACCGTGACCGAGGCGTTTCCGGAGATCCCCGAGTCGTTCGCGTACACCGTCCACGTGCCGACGGACCAGGGTGAGTACAGCCCTGCGGCGATGGAGCCGTTGCCAACCTCCCAGGTCGGGCTGATCGGGACGACGTTCCCGAAGGCGTCGTACCCCGTGGCGTTGAACAACCGCGTCTGGTCCGCGGTGATCGAGGCTGTCGGAGGATCCACGAGGATCGAGGCCAAGGGGGCCACGACGACGGTCACCGACGCCGACCCGCTCACGCCGCTCTCGTTCGCAAAGACGGTCCATGTCCCCACGGTCGCCGCCGTGAAGACCCCGCCGGGGTCGATGCTCCCCCCGCCGTCCACGGACCAGACCGGGCTGACGGGGACCGCGTTGCCCCAGGCGTCGCGGCCCGTGGCGGTGAAGGGCTGGGTGTTCCCCGAGTCGACGACGGCGCTGGGGGGCGAGACGAGGATGGAGGCGAGCGGGCCCGGCACGACCGTCACCGAGGTGGCGTCGAACCGGAACCCCGCGAACGCGCGGACGGTGTAGGTGCCGAGCGTGGACGGGGTGAACAGCCCCGCCCCGTCGATCGCGCCCCCGCCGGAGACGCGCCAGTCCACGGCGTCGGGCGGCGTGTTCCCGTAAGGGTCCGTCACGGTGGCGGTGAACTGGAGCGTCGAGCCCAACGGCACCGTCGGGTCGCGCGGGGTGATGTTGACCCAGTGCGGTCCGGGCGTGGAGAGCTCCGCGCGCGCGTAGAAGGCGTCCCCGCCGTTCCGGCTGTCGCAGTAACCCAGGTGCGCCCGGCCCCAGTCGTCGATGACGATCTGCTGGTAGTCGCCCTGGAAGTAGACCATCGGCGCCTCCGCATCGCTCACGCGGAGGTCGGGGGAGTGGGTGACGCCGCCGTCCGACGAGTTCGCGTAGTAGACGGCATGCTGCCCGGAGCGGTTGTCGGACCAGAGCATGTGGACGATGCCGTCGTGGTCGACGTCCACGGACGGCATGAACTGCCGCTCCGTCGTGTCGTTGCCGACCGTGGCCCGCGTCCAGCTCTGGCCGGCGTTGTGCGAGTACGCGAGGTTCACGTTCTCGCCCCCCGCGTCCCCGACGTCCCCGCCCCAGATAACGTAGAGGTCCTGTCCCGTCGGATCCGAGGCGATCTGGGGGATTGGGGCCGACCGTGGCGAGCAACCCCAGCACCCGTTCCCGGTGGCCGAGACCGTGACGCGCGGCGACCAGGTCAACCCGAAATCGTCGGAGTACCGGTAGCGCATCGACGTCCCGTCGTTGTAGGTGAGGTGGAGCCGGCCGTACCGGTCGAAGTCCAGGCCCGGGTACTGCCCCGCGTTCGCGGCGAGGGTCCTCGCGGAGGTCCAGGAGGCCCCGGCATCGAACGAGGTCCGGACGACGAGGTTCACCCCGCCGCTCGTCGGGTAGTCGTCCCACGCGACGACGATCGTCCCGTCCCCGTACGCGGCCGCCCACGGCTTGTCGTCCATGTTGTTCGCGCCGCTGATCCCGATGTCCGCGGTGTTCACCCAGGTCTGGCCGCCGTCGAGGGACGTGAGGACCACCAGGGTGCCCGTGTTGGGGCCGCCCCGGGTGAACGGCATGCAGACCAGGTAGGTGCGGCCGGCGGCGTCGGCCACCGCCACGGGGTCCCCTGCCACGACCCAGGCGGGGTCGTCATAGAGCGCATTCGCCCCCCAGGTGACCCCGCGATCGAGCGAGGTCGACATCCCGCAGCGGTAGTCCGGCTCGCCGCTCCGCCGGTCGTTCCAGGTCATGAACACGCGACCGGCCATGTCGACGGCGAGGGAGACCTCGTTCTGGTTCCCGTCCCCGTCCGTGACGTTCACGTTGACGAAGGGGGCGTCCAGGGGTCCGGGGTCGCCGGGGCCGGAGGGGCTCGGCCCCGCCGCCCCCATCGCCCCGCCGGGGACGGCCGCCAGGACAAGTGCCAGAAGGATCCAGGTACGCATGGCGAGCGCTATTCTCCACCCTCCCCTTCACTCTTCCGCTCTGCCGCGGGGTCCGGATCGCCAGTCGTTGGCGGGCTCGCGGCCTTGGGCGCTACGTCGGCCTCCGGCTCCTTCTTCCGCCGCCGCCAGAGGAAGAGGAGGAGGAAGATCCCGATGGCGAGGATGACGAGGATCCACCAGGGGGAGACCGTCGGGACCTCGCTCGTCGTCACGGTCACGGCGGCGGTGTCGGAGAGGGACGTTCCCGCCACGGTGGCGGTGACGGTCCCGGCGCCCGCGGCCTCGGCGACGAAGCGGCCCGTGGATCCAATCGTCCCGGCGGCGTCGACGCTCCAGGCGACGGTCGCAGCGACAGGGTTGCCGTCCGCGTCGCGCACGGTCGCGGTGAAGGTGAGGTTCTCGCCCACCGCCAGCTCGGCGGTGGCCGGCGTCACTTCGATGGAGGCCGGCGCCCCGACGGTGACGGTGACCAGGGTAGTCCCAGCCACGGGGCCCCTTGCGGCGGTCACGGTGAACGTGCCCACCGTCTCTCCCGTGTATAGACCGGTGAGCGAAATGGTCCCTCCCGTAGCGGCCCACACGGGGCTCACCACGACCGGGTTGCCCTTCGCGTCGAACCCGGCCGCCGTGAACGGCACCGTCTCGTCCGCGGTGATCGTGGGGCCGGTCGGGGTGATCACGATCGTCGCGAGGGCACCCGGGACGACCGTGACCGTCGCCGTGCCGGAGATCGCCCCGTCCGCCGCGGTGATGGTGAACGCGCCCACCGGGGTCGGGGTGTAGAGCCCGGCCGTGTCGATTCCCCCGCCGTCCACGCTCCAGGTCGGGCTCACCGCCACGGGATTGTCGTTCTGGTCGAACCCCGCGGCGGCATACTGCTGCGTCTCGTCCGCCGTGATCGTGGCGGTCGGCGGGGTGACGACGAGGCGCGCGAGGACCCCGGCGGTCACGACGACCGTCGCGTTCCCGGAGACCCCCGAGTCGTTCGCGAAGACGAGGTAGGTCCCGGCGCGCGAGGGCGTGTACAGGCCGGAGGAGAATACCGAGCCGCCCCCGGTCGCCCAGGTCGGGGCGATCAGGACGACGTTCCCCTTCGCATCATACCCCGTGGCGGCGTACTGTTGCGTCTGGTCCCCCGTGATGGTCGCGCTCGGCGGCAGGACGACGATGGACGCGAGCCCCCCGGGCGTGACCGTGATCGTCGCGTTCCCGGAGATCGCCCCGTCCGTGGCGGTGATGCTCCAGGTGCCGACGAGGGTTGGCGCGTACAGCCCGGAAGGGCCCACGCTCCCCATGGAGGCGGACCAGGCGGGAACGATGGAGACGACATTCCCCTTCGCATCGTACCCGGTTGCGGTGTATTGCTGCACGTCGTCGGCGGTGATCGTGGCAGCCGGCGGGGTGACCAGGATGGCGAACAGCGCCCCGGGGGTGACGATGACCTGGGCGGTGCCGGAGACCGCGCCCTCGGTGGCGGTGACGGCGAAGGTCCCCACCGGGGTCGGGGTGTACAGGCCCGAGGAGGAAACGTTCCCGTCATCGGTCGACCAGACCGGGTTGATGAGGACGATGTTGCCCTTCGCGTCGTGGCCCGTGGCGGTGTACTGTTGCGTCTCATCGGCGGTGATCGAGGCCGTGGGCGGCGTGACCAGGATCGAGACGAGGTTCCCTGCGGTCACGGTGACCAGCGCCGTCCCGGAGGTCGCTCCGTCCGTGGCGGTGACCGTCCAGGTCCCGACCGGCGTGGGGGTATACAGACCCGTGGCGTCGATGCTCCCGCCATCGACCGACCACCCCGGGCTGATCGGCATGGCATTCCCGCGCGCGTCGTAGCCCGTGGCCGTGTACGCCTGTGTCTGATCCGCGGTGATCGTCGCTAGCGGCGGATCGACGTCGATCCTCACGAGGGCCCCGGGGAGGACCTGGACCGTGGCGGTGTCGGTGAGGAGGCCGTCCGTGGCGGTGACGTCCCACGTCCCCACGGACCAGGGGGTGAAGAGGCCGGTGCCGGAGACGGTGCCATTGGTCGTGGACCACGTCGGGCTGACCGGGGTCGGGTTCCCATAGTCGTCGTACCCGGTGGCGATGAACTGCTGTGTCTGGTCCGCCGTGATCGTGGCGATCTGCGGCGTCACAACGAGGTTCACTGCGGCGAGGGGGGTCACCGCCACCGACGCGTTCCCGCTCACTCCGCTGTCGTTCGCGAAGACCGTCCAGGTCGCCGCCACCGTGTGCGAGTAGAGCCCGGTCCCGTCCACGGTCCCGCCATCGGTCGCCCAGACCGGACTGATCGGCACGGGGTTGCCGCCGGCGTCGTAGCCCGCGGCGGCGAACTGCTGCGACCCTCCCGCCGGGATCGTCGCCGTCGGCGGCGTCACGTCGATCTGGAAGAGAGGGCCCTGGAGGACCGTGACGTTCGTCTCGGCCCAGCGGAACCCCGCGTACACGCGAACGAAGAATGTCCCGATCGTCGAGGAGGTGTACAGCCCCGCGGCGTCGATGCTCCCGCCCGTGACCACCCACTCCAGGGGATCGGGCGGCGTGTTCCCGTACGGGTCGAGCACCGTGGCGGTGTACTGCACCGTCTGGCCGGCGTTGATCACGAGGTCCTTCGGGTTGATGTCGACGGTGTGGGGTCCCGGCGTGGAGAGCGCGTCGTCCGAGTAGTAGATGTCCCCGTCCCAGGTCGTCCCGCCGTCGTGGGTGTTCCTCGAGTCGCACCAGGTGAGGCGCACGACGCCCCAGTCATCGGCGAGGGCCGTCTGGTAGTCGCCCATGAAGGCCACGACGAGCGCTGACGCGTCGGAGACGCGGCGCTCCGGGGTCCAGGTGACCCCGCCGTCCGTGGAGTTCACGTAGTACACCTCGAGGCTTGTGTTGAGCTGGAACGCGTTGTGGTCGGTCCACATCACGTGGACCACTCCGTCATGGTCCACGTCGACGGAAGGCCAGGTCTGCCGATGCGGGTCGGGGAAGGCGGAGGTGTCCACGTTCACCTGCACCGTCGTCCACGACGCCCCGGCGTCGTGGGAGTAGGCGAGGTGGATGTCCTCGTTCGCGGTCATGATGTCGAACACGAGTTCCTGGTCGCCGGACCAGACGATGTAGAGGTCCTGGCCCGTCGGGCCGCTGGCGATCACGGGCATCACGGCGGATCGCGCGGGGCAGGGACAGTCGAACCCCCCCAGCGCCACGTAGACCGGAGTGCTGAACGTCTGCCCGAGGTCGGACGACTGCCGGTACCACACGTCCGCGGGCGGGGGGAAGGTCGCCGAGGGCCGGGGCTCCCGCCAGGCGACGTGCAGGCGACCGTAGCGGTCCGTGTCCACCCAGGCGGTGTGGCCGTTGTCGCCGGAGATTCGCTGGGCGGGGCTCCAGGTCAGCCCCGCATCGAGGGACGTGCGGACCACGGTGTAGTACGGCGACGCGCCGAAGTACGTCCAGGCGACGTGGACGACCCCGTCCCCGTACGCGGTGATCCACGGCTTGTCATCGAGGCCGCCCGAGAGGCCGACATCCACCCCGGCGCTCCAGGTCTGCCCGCCGTCGATGGAGCTCATCACGAACAGGGATCCGTCCGGGGGACCGCGGTCGAAGGCGATGCAGGTGAGATAGAGGCGGCCGACGGCATCGGCGGCGAGCACCGGGTCCCCCGCCTCCGGCCAGGCCGCGTCCTTCCAGCGCTGGCTCGGGAGCCAGGTCGCCCCGCCATCCAGGGAAGTGGAGTACCCGCACATGTACCCCGCCTCCGTGGAGTGGAGGTCGTTCCAGGCCGCCGCGATCCGGCCATTCATGTCGACCGCCATCGAGACCTCGTTCTGCTCGCCAATCCCCGGGTCGTCGCTGACGAGGACGTTCGCGCGGAACGGGGCGTCGAGGGGGCGCGGCCCGCCCGGGGGCACGGACGGCGACCCGGTCCAAGGCGGTAGGGACGGGTCGCGGACGGATTCGACCTGGGCCATCGCAGGTGCCCCCATGACGGTAACGAATACCGAAGCGGCCACGAGCACGGCCATAATGCTGACCTCCCCCTTCCCCATGGATATCCCGAGAGCGGTGGGTGAGGGAGGGGATAAGGAGTATCGTCCGAAATTGGAAAAGGACCTCCCCGGCAGGCACCGGCCCTTCTCCAAGCCTTCGACCGGCCCAGGTCTCGGCCTTCTCGCCTCAGACGTCCTCGGTCTCCGGGGGGGTCGTCTCGTCGGGCTGGACAGGAGGCGGCTCCGTCGATTCCGGGACCGGTCCAGGCGGCTCCTCCTCCCGCTTCTTTCGTCGACGCCACAGGAGGAAGAGGAGGATCAGCACCGCGACGACGAGGACGATGAGGATCCACCATGGCATGACGGTCGGTGTCTCCAGGTCCGTCACGGTGACCGCGGCGGTGTCGGAGAGGGAGGTCCCGGCCACCATGGCGGTGACGGTGCCGGTGCCTGCGGCGTCCGCGACGAACCGGCCCGCAGGCCCAATCGTCCCGGTGGCGTCGACGCCCCACACGATGGTGGCGGCGAGGAGGTTCCCGTCCGCGTCACGCACCATGGCGGTGAAGGTGAGGTTGTCCCCCACGCGGAGCTCCGCAGTCCGAGGACTCACCTCAATCGTGGCCGGCGCCCCCGCGGTGACGGTGACCGTGGTCGTCCCGGCCACGGGGCCTTGCGTGGCCGTCACCGTGAACGTGCCCGCTGCAACCCCGGAATACAGTCCGGAGGGGGCGATCGTCCCCCCATTGGCCGCCCACACCAGGGTCACCGCGATGGCGTTCCCCTTGGCATCGAGTCCGGCCGCGGTGAACTGCTGCGTCTCGTCGGCGGTGATCGTGGGGTCGCTCGGGGTGACCACGATTGACGCGAGCGCCCCGGGGACGACCGTGACCGTCGCCGTGCCCGCGAGGGCGCCGTCCGCCGCGGCGACCGTGAAGGTGCCCGCCGGCGTCGGGGTGTAGAGCCCGGAGGCGTCGATACTGCCGCCGTCCACGCTCCACGCCGGGCTCACCGCCACAGGGTTGTCGTGCTGGTCGAAGCCCTCCGCGGCATACTGCTGCGTCTCGTCCGCGGTAATGGTGGCCGTCGGCGGGGTGACGACGAGGCGCGCGAGGACCCCGGCGGTCACGACGACCGTCGCGTTCCCGGAGACCCCGGACTCGTTCGCGAACACGGTGTACGTGCCGGTGCGCGCGGGCGTGTAGAGGCCGGTCGCGGAGACCGAGCCGCCGCCGGTCGCCCACGTCGGGGCGATCGGGACGGTGTTCCCCTTCGCGTCGTACCCGGTGGCGGTGTACTGCTGCGTGTCGTCCGCGGTGATCGTCGCGCTGGCGGGCGTCACCACGATGGAACCAAGCGCCCCCGGGGTGACCGTGACCGTCGCGGTCCCGGACACCACGCCGTCCGTGGCGGTGACGATCCAGGTGCCGACCAGGGTCGGGCTGTAGAGGCCAGTCGTGTCAATGGTCCCCATGGTGGCGGTCCATGCGGGGGTGATGGGGACGACGTTGCCCCTGGCGTCGTACCCCGTGGCGGTGTACTGCTGTGTCTGGTCCGCAGCGATCGTCGCGCTGGGAGGGGTGACGACGATGGACGCGAGCGTACCGAGCGTGACCGTGACGGTCGCGGTCCCGGAGATCAGTCCGTCCGTGGCGGTGATGATCCATGTGCCAACCAGGGTTGGCGAGTACAAACCCGTTGCGTCCACGCTCCCCGTCGTGGCGGTCCACGTGGGGGCGACAGGGACGACGTTGCCCTTCGCATCGTACCCTGTGGCGGTGTACTGCTGCGTCTGGTCGGCGGTGATCGTCGCCGCCGGAGGGTCCACGACGAGGAGCACCAGGGTCCCCGCGACCACCGTGACGCTCGCGGTGCCGGAGACCCCGCCGTCCGTGGCGGTGACCACATAGGTCCCAACGACGTCGGGCGCGTAGACGCCGGCCGAGTCGATGCTCCCGCCGTTCACTGACCAGGTCGGGGCGATGGGGACCACGTTCCCGTCCGCATCGTACCCGGTGGCGGTGAACACCTGGGTCTGGTCCGCCGTGATCGTCGCGCTGGGCGGACTGACGACGATGGACACGAGCGCGCCGGCCGTCACGGTGATGGTCGCGGTCCCGGAGATCAGCCCGTCCGTGGCGGCGACGGTCCAGATCCCGACCGGCCCGGCGTCGTACAGACCGGTGGCGTTGATGCTCCCGCCGTCGGTGGACCACACCGGGTTGATTGGCACCACGTTCCCCTTCGCGTCGTACCCCGTGGCGGTGTACTGCTGGGTCTGGTCCGCGGTGATCGTCGCGGTCGGCGGCGTCACGTCGATGCGCACGAGCGCGCCCGGGACGACCGTGACCGTGGCGTTGCCGGAGAGGAATCCGTCCGTGGCGGTGACAACCCAGACGCCGACCGCCCGTGGAGTGAATAGCCCCGTCCCGGAGATGGACCCGTTCGTCACGGACCACGTCGGGCTCACCGGCGTGGGATTCCCGAAGGCGTCGTAGCCCGTGGCGGTGAACTGTTGCGTCTGGTCCGCGGTGATTGTCGCCGCCGGGGGCGTGACCACAAGGGACACCGCGGGCCCCGGAGTGACCGTGATGGAAGCGTTGCCGCTGACGCCGCTGTCGTTGGCGAAGACCGTGTACGTCCCCGCCACGGTGTGCGTGTAGAGGCCGGTGCCGTCCACGTTCCCGCCGTCGGTGGCCCAGGTGGGGGCGATGGGCACCGGGTTCCCGCCGGCGTCGTAGCCCGCCGCGGCGAACTGCTGGGAGCCGCCCGCCGGGATCGTCGCTGTCGGCGGTGTCACGTCGAGCCGGAAGAGCGGGCCCTGGAGGACGGTGACGTTCGTCTCCGCGAAGCGGAACCCGGCGTAGAAGCGGACGCGGAAGGTCCCGATGGCGCTGGAGGTGTACAGGCCCGCGGTGTCGATGCTCCCGCCCGTGACCACCCACTCGATCGCGTCGGCGGGGACGTTTCCGTAGGGGTCGGTGACCGTGGCGGTGTACTGCACCGTCTGTCCCGCCGTGATCGTGACATCCTTCGGGTTGATGTCGAGGAAGTGCGGGCCTGGCGTCGCGAGGACGGTGTGCGCGGAATAGATCTCGGTGTCCGAGGCGAGGAAGGTCCCCAGCCGGTTGTCGCACCAGGCGAGGTGCCCGAAGCCCCAGTCGTCGACGAGCATCACCTGGTAGTCCCCCATGAATCCCGCCGTCTCGAAGTCCACGTCGTTCACCTGGATTAAAGGCGCAAAGGTGAGGCCCCCGTCCGTGGAGTTGGTGTAGACCACGGACATGTTTCCCCAGGCGGGCGCCGGCGGCAATTGGATCGGGAGGCGAGACCACATCAGGTGGACGAGGCCATCGTGGTCGACGTCCACGGCGGGCCAGAGGTCCCGCGTCCCGGGGACACCGTCGCTCGTCAGCTGCGAACGCGTCCAGGTGTTCCCGCCGTCGTGCGAGGTCGCGAGGTGGATGTCCTCGGGCGCGGGGGCGCCGAGGGCGGCGTTCCACACCACGTAGAGGTCCCGGCCCGTCGGGTCCACCGAGAGCGTGGGGATCGTCGCCGAGCGCGCGGGCGAGCACCCCTGGCAGGCCTGCCCGGCGTCCGAGATGAAGACCGGCGCGGTGAAGGCCTGCCCGAGGTCGTCGGACCGACGGTAGTAGAAGCGGCCATCATCCCGGTACGTGACATGGACGCGCCCGTACCGGTCGACGTCGACCTGCCCGAAGTGACCCAACCGCGAGGTTGTGAAGTTGACCACCGGGCCCCAGCTGACGCCCGCATCGCTCGAGGCGCGGAAGACGACGTTGCTGCCATTGCACCCGAAGGGGTCGCAGGGCGCGTGGAAGAAGGTCCAGATCGCGAACAGGTACCCGTCCCCCCAGGCCGCTGCCCAGGGCTTGTCATCGAAGCCCGGATCGGGCAGGCCGAGGCTCGACTGGCTCACCCAGGTCTGACCGGCGTCGAGGGAGGTCCACGCCTGGATGTCGCTGTCGCTGAGGTCGGGCTCGTAGGTCAGGCAGACGAAGTAGGTCCTGCCGACCGCGTCGTTCGTAACGACGGGGTCCGCCGCCGCGGTGTACGCCGGGTCGAAGACGAGCTGGCTCGGGGACCAGGTCTGCCCATTGTCCAGGGACTGTGACGTCCCGCAGCGGTAATGGGGCTGGCCGGTGCGATAGTCGTTCCAGCCCGCGAGCAGGCGACCCTCGAAGTCGATCCCCATGGAGACCTCGTTCTGCTCGCTGTCCGGAGGGGCGGGGCCGTCGCTGACGCGGATGTTCGTGCCGAACGGCGGGGCGGCCGGAATGGGAGCCGGCGGGGCGCCGAGCGCCCTGGGACCCCCCTCCGCCTCGTCCTGAACCTCCGGGTTCCATGGAGGAACTTCACTCATGGGCAAGCCAGTCGCGGGAAGAAGGAGGACGAGCAGCACGACCGCTACCCCCGCCCCCTGATGCACGCGCATCATGAATGGCGTAGCTCCAGGTCAATAAGGGGATTGTCTGGGAATCCTCGAAACCGCCGATGCCTTAGTTCGTGGCGTCGAGGCGCTCCACGCGGCCTTCCGCCTCGGCCCAGCGCAGGAGCCGCAGGAAGGCCTGGGTCTCCGCCCCGGTGAGGGCGATCACCTCGCCCTGGTGGTATGAGACGCGCTTCTCCCAGTCGCGGACGACACGGAGCACGCGGTACCGGGCCTTCTCCTCTCCGATGAACTCCGCCATCTTCGCCGCCGCCCACGAGTCTCGGAAGGTCCCGCGGAACACGCGCACGGTGCGGTGCGCAAGGACCGCGATCTTCGCGCAGGTCTCGTTGAGGAAGGACCGGTTGTGGCTCACAAGGACGACGCTCCCGGGGTACTCGCGCAGCGCGGCCGCGACGATCTCCTGGCTGTCGATGTCGAGGTGGTTCGTCGGCTCGTCGAGGACGAGGAGGTGGTAGTCCTGCGCGATGAACTTCGCGAGGGCGAGGCGCGCGCGTTCGCCTCCACTGAGGTCCCCGACCTTCTTGAACGCGACATCCCCGCCGAACCCGAACCGCCCGAGGAAGCCGCGGGCCCAGGCCTCCGGCGCCGGCGGCGTGCGGACGCTGCGGATCTCGTCGACGAGGACATGGTCCGCCGCGAGCTCGGCCTGGCTCTGGCTGAAGTAGCCGATGCGCATCTTCGAGCCGCGCTCGATCCGCCCGGCCTCCGGCTCCCGCTGGCCGATGAGGATCTCGAGGAGCGTGGTCTTCCCGCACCCGTTCGGCCCGACGACCCCGATCTTGTCGCCCACCTCGACCTCCAGGTTCACATCGCTGAACAGGAGGCGCTCGCCGAACCGCATGGAGAGGCCCTCCGCGCGCAGCGCGCTCCGCCCCGCCTTCGCCGCCTGGAACACGAGCCGGAACGCGCGGCTCGCCGCCGCCTCCTCCGGGGCGTCCCTCTCCAGGCGCTCGATCCCGATGCGGCGCGCGCGGACCTGCGTCCACCGCTTGCGCGCCTTGAAGTCCTCGATGATCGCGAGCTGGCGCTTCACCTCGTCATAGTGCCGCTTGCGCTTCGCCTCGAGCGCCTTGAGGTAGGCCTCCTTCTGCCCTCGGTAGTCGCTGAAGTTCCCCGTCCACTCGACGACCTTGCGCGCCTCGACCTCGAGGACCTTCCCGGCCACGTTGTCCAGCAGGTACTTGTCGTGGCTCGCGAGGAGGACGGCGGCGTCGATCCCCATGAGGAACTCCTCGATGAACTCGATCGTGGGGATGTCCATGTGGTTCGTCGGCTCGTCGAGCAGGAGGAGGTCCTTCTCCTTCGCGTTCGCGAGGGCGCGCGCGAGGAGGACCTTGGACTTCTCCCCGCCGGAGAGCGTCCCGAAGTGCTGTTCCAGAAGTTCCTCCCCGACGCCGAGGTCGCTGAGGATCGGGTCGCCGCCGATGTCGGCCTTGCTTTTCGCGGTGCCCAGCCGCGCATGGATCGCCTCGTACCGCGCCATGCGCTCCCCCGCGTCGCGGCCGTCGAGCGCCCCGGGCTGCCCCATCCACTCCTCCAGGGCGGCCGCCTCGCGTTCCAACTCCAGCACCTCCCGTGTCGGGGAGGCGAGCACCTCGCGGACGGGCGTGCCGGCGGCGACGTTGGGGACCTGAGGCAGATAACCGATTCGGAGACCCTCGCGGAAGGCCACGTTGCCGAGATCCGGCCGCAGCTCGCCGACGAGGAGGCGGAAGATCGTGCTCTTCCCGGTGCCGTTCGCGCCGACGAGGGCGGCCTTCTCGCCCTCGTGCAGGAGGAAGCTCGCGTCCTTCAGCACGGACTGCGAGCCGTAGGCCTTCTCGACCTCGCGCGCGGCGACGATGGGTTCCATGCAGGGTGGAGGGAGCCCCCGATGCCCATTAGGCTTCCCCTCTTCGGTGGGCCGTCAGGCTGACTCTTGGATACTCAGCGAAAGCTACCGGTAGTCCCACCTCCGTATCCGTGTTGGTACGATGCGCCCATCTGTGGGTCTCACCTACGTGGAAGCAACTCACCATGGACGCCACAGGAGCCTGACCCTGCGGCTGCTCGTGGACTCCGGCGCCACCTACAGCATGGTGCCCGCGGACGTGGCGGAGTCCCTCGGCGCCCGGAACATCCGGGTCGAGGAGTTCGAGATCGCGGATCGGAGCACGGTTCACTGGAGGGTGGGGGAGGTGGAGGTGGAACTCCTGGGGCGCCGGTCGACCACCCTGGTGATCTTCGGGGAAGGCTCAACGGAAGGGCTGCTGGGGGTCTACGCGCTGGAGGGTCTTGCCCTGGAACTGGACGCCCGGCTGAGGGTTGTCCGGCCTTCTCGGCGCCTCCCTTTGTACGCTGTGAGTCGCGGTCAAGGGTTGGGTACCGGCTAAGGTGACCGGTGCGCGGTGCTTAAGATTGAGTACATCCAGAGAGGCTTGAGTGAGCCATTTGAGCGCCATCTCAAGTAGGTCCACTATCCACTGGATCAGCTTCGCCATCGCCTCCACGAACGGCTTGACGACCTTGTCTTGGAACAGGGTCCAGTTCCCCGTGAGGAGGCCGATCGCCAGCCCGACGACGGCGTCCTTCAGCCAGTCGGCCACGTGCCGCATGAACTCCCCCACCGCCACGGCGGCGTTCCACGCCCGCCCCGCCACGGACACGATCACGTTGAAGAGGAGGCGCCAGCCCGTGGCGGGCGGCGTGACGTTCCCCGAGTTCGCCGCCGTCGCGTTCGGGCTGAGGGCGATCACCTCGGGGGCGAAGCCCACGGTGTAGAACTCGTCCGTGACATCCAGCAGGAACGAGGTCCGGTTCCCTGTCCGGTTGAGGGCCAGCTGGTCCGCGAACCACTGCGCCTCCGCGAGGGTCACGTTCCCGGACAGGACCTGCTGGATCACCCGGGCGTGGAGGTAGGCCTCGACGGCTGACGAGGTGCCCGTGACCCCGTTCTGGTTCGCGTGGACGGTGATCTTCTTCAGGGCGGGGTTCGCGTTCACCGGGCTCGTGCTCGTGTAGAGCGTCTGGTTCAGCTGGGACTCGTAGAGGAGCCCTCTCGGCAGCACGATCGCGTTCGTGCCGTGGGCGAACACCGCCATCCTCCAGACTCCTCCGGCGCTATCTTTATGGGGGGTGGAACGTATCGAAAGACCGCCATGGCTGCCCGCACGAAGGTCTTCCACATCGTCCTTGAACCCGCGGAGGACGTCCCCACGAAGTGGTATGTGGCGACGTCTCCGGACCTCCCTGGCCTGGTCACCCAGGGCAAGGGGATGGACGAGACGGTCCGGAACGTGAAGGAGGCGGTATCCCTCTACTTCGACAGCGATCCTCCCGCCTACCGCCTGGACGTCCGCGTGGTCGTCGCGGTGTAGCCGATGCCCAAGGTGCCGCGGGACGCGGACCCGCGCCGGGTCCTCCGGGCGCTCCGGCGACTGGGTTTCGAGGTGGTCGGCGTCGAAGGGAGCCATCACAAGCTCCGCCGGCGGGACGAGCCCACGGTGTTGCTGGTCGTCCCTTTCCATGGGAAGGTGAAGACGGGGACGCTGGCTTCGATCCTCAGGGAAGGGCGCATCCGGCTGGAAACCTTCCTTGAGGTGTTCCTGATCCCGTGAGGCCATCGGACGATCCGAGAGGCCGTGGCGGGGAATGCCGCGAGGGGGACTGGCGGTGTACTCCTCGCCGAGCTTCCTCCAGGTTTCCGATGACCTCGGACAGGTAACGGGGAACTCGTGGACCCAGGAGCAGGAGAGGCAGGCGGTGAGGACTTGGCGGGACGGGAGTTCGAGTGGGTGGCGGGACGTTGCGCCCAGGACCGCCCCTACAGTCTTGAGGTTTCTGTAGCTCATGGTGATCTGGAGTTGGACGACGCGGCTCCACGATCTCGGGCCACCGCAAGTTGCTTTTGCAGTTCGGCGGTGATTTCAGCGTCCATCCCCCTGAGGCGGAGGAAGGAACTGTCCCGTCTTCGGAGGCCGGCTTGGTGAATCTGAGCGATTGCGTCCCATCGCACGGAAACAGTGCGGCTTGGGAAGGTGAACGAGACCTCGAGATCGTCGTACTTCACCGCAACCGGGATGCCTCTGAAGACCATCAGGGATGCGACGCCGGGCGTGGCGCCTGTGATCAGACACAGAGAGATGAGGAGGAGGAACGCTGAGGAGAGTGGCGGACCCGCGTTCATGGCAAGTACCCCCGACAGGAACAGAATTGCGGCCCCAGCTATGCCGAGGATCGCGAAGAAGAGAGGAAAGCGTTTTCGGCGGTTCGAGAGAAACTTCATTTCGGTCCTCTCAGGGCTTGAAGAATACATAGCCAGAGATACCCAGGGAGGTGAAGCTGAGCACTAGAGCGATGATGGCGAGTCCCGCGCTTCCCGTGTCCCCCTCGGACCAGAAGGTGAGTCCCGAGATCAGGGAGTCCACCACCGCCCCGATTGACACAAACAGCGCGATCGCGGCGAGTCCCTTGCTCTCACCAGCCCCTGAGAACCAGGTCGCAACGTAGGAGAGTGCCGTCGCAATCAACCCACCAGCCATGCCAGCGATGGCCTCTCGTGCGGGGAAAGGGATAACATCTTTCATCTTTTGATAGAAGAGGATGGCCGCGAGCCCGTCCAAGAGGATGGCCGTGCCATCGAGGAGCAGCGCGAGAAAGTCCCACTGCTCATCTGATAGGAGGTCGTCGTTGTGAGGATTCATGGAGTATTCTCGCGAGTACTCGAGCTGCTGATCCCGGTCATGGGTGAGAGGCGGGTCCGCCGTGGCTGGCGCCTGCTCTGGAAGGTCGAAAGCCTGCACGATGAGGGCGGCGGCGATGAGCGCGCCGATCAAGGGAATCAGGAAGACGAACGGACCGATGATGGGTAACAGGACAGTAGTCAATAGCCATACCGCGATGCCGAAGGCAGCCACCATGAGGAACATACCCCCGAAGACGAAAGCCGCCATCTTGTGTCGTGTTCCCGGTTCCACGCTCCCCTGGGCGAGATATTGCGCTTTCCCCTCCCGGTAAATTGCCATGAAACCGGCTCGGAAAGCATCGAGAAGTCCCTTCACACCATCTACCAGGGGCTGGACAATGAAGTCCAATGTGGCATGGATCAATTCCACGAGGAACTTCACGAACGCCAGGATCGCGTCCACCACCGCCTTCGCGACCGCCTTCACCGCCGCGTAGGCCGCCTCGACGAACGCGCTCACCACGGACAGGGCCCACTGCACCGCCGCCGCGATCACGTTCGCCACGAACACGGCGGCGGCCCGCGCCGCGTCCCACGCGTAGGCGACGGCCCCCGCCATCGCGTTCCAGAACCCGGTCCAGAACGCGCTCCCCGGCGGCGGCGCCGGGGCCGCGTAGTGCCCCGTGTTCTCCACGGCCACGTTGGGGACGAGGTCGGCGGCGTCGTTCACGAACCCGAGGGTGTAGAACTCCCCCGTGACATCGAGGACAGCGGCGATCTTCCCGCCGGTCTTGTTCGTGAGGAGCTTCGTCAGCAGGCTCTCCGCCTGCGCGGCGGTCACGTTGTGGGACACGAGCAGCTGCGCCACCCTGGCGTTCAGGCCGCGCGCGTTCCCCGCCTCGTTCCCGATCACCGTCGCGCCGACGAGGGGGGACGAGGAGGCGTTCGCCCAGGTGTCGTTCAGGAGCTTGTGGAAGGCGGTGTCGTAGTAGATGCCGCGGGGGACGATCAGGGCGTTCGTGCCGTGGAAGCACCGCGGTGGGCTGGCGGTGACACCGCGGCGAGGGAAACCGCCAGGGAGATTGGCGGTGTACTCCTCCCTGAGCTTCCTCCAGGTTTCCGATGACCTCGGGCACTTCCCGGGGAACTCGTGGACCCAGGAGCAGGACAGGCAGGCGGTCAGCAGAGGGCCTGATGGGAGTTCGAGCATGGCGCCGTTCATCGCCAAAGGAATGCTGGTGCCGAGTCGAGGGATGGCGGTGTTCCCTTAAGAGTCTGCCCTCTCGGGCTAGCACGTGTAAGGTCCCGGAATAACTTTCCTGGAGGCGCCGCAATACCCCCTATGCGGAAGCTGTCCAGGGGGCAGGTGGCACGGATCATCGACGCCATGGAACCGGGACATCGGTCGGTCTACTCCATCGCGAGGGAGCACGGCATCACCCCGCAGTGGGTGCGCGTCCTCTGGAGGCGGTCCGGTCACGGGAGGACCGTGCCCGCTCCGGGACGGCCTGGTCGGCCCCGGAAGGGGGTGCCCGATGAGGTCCGGCGGCGCATCCTCGAGGCGGAGCGGACCTACCGCCTCCACCCGCGGGCCCTGGAGCAGATCCTGGGCTACCCCCACAACACGATCTGGGCCGTCCTCAAGGAGGCGGGCCTCGTGACGGACACGGTGTCCCTCCAGCGGCGGCGGAAGCCTTGGGTCCGGTTCGAGCGGCGGTTCTCGAACTCCCTGTGGCAGGCGGACTTCACGGAGCTGGCTCCGGGGACGTGGCTCCTCGTGTTCCTGGACGACGCCTCCCGGAAGATCGTCGGGTACGCGGTGACGCGGCACGCCACCGCGGAGCTCGCCTGGAACACCTTCGTGGCCGCGGCGGCGCGGCACGGGTTCCCCCGCCAGATCCTCACGGACCACGGGATCCAGTTCACCCACGAGCCCCAGGGCGGGGAGGGGCTCCTCGACCGGAACCTGCGAGCGCTGGAGCGGGAGCGGCGCGTCCGGGTGAAGCACATCATGGGGCGGGTGAACCATCCCCAGACCGGCGGGAAGGTGGAACGCGTCTTCGGAACGATCAAGGGGAAGCTCCGGGCGCGGTGGCCGGACGGCACCAGGCAGTTCCGGGACGTCGACGAGGTCATCCCCTGGTACAACGAGGTCAAGCCCCACGAGTCCCTGGATTGGGAGACCCCCGCGGAGGCCTTCGTCCGGAAGCTGCGTCCACAGGAGAAGAGGGCCTACCGGAAGCGAATCCGGAGGGGTGGTCGGTGAACCCTCCCACCTCCAGGAAACTAATTATGGGACTTCACACTCTCGGGCTAGCACGGGGAGGGCTCACCTGGGAGGGCGGCTCTGAATGCGTTCTGAGTGTGTGACGACAACGGTAGCCGCCGTCGGGTCGAACGACGACGGTCAACCCCCTCGTGCTTGGGGCCACTTGGTAAGTAGGAACTCATGGACGGCGGATTTCTCTCTGAACACCCATTCCGGTATGGCGAGGTGTCGCCCATCCGATGTTTCGATCCACCACGCCCAGACTCCCTCCGGTCGGATCAACCGAACCGAGAGGATGGACTCGTAGGGGAGGATGATCTGCCGCTGAAACAACTCCCGCAAGCGGACACGGGGGATGGCGAACCCGCCATCGAACAGGACGAGACGGCGCCTCATGACGAACATGACAGCGGTCGTGAAGGCGCTAGCGACACCCGCGCCGGCAGGGATGACGAAAAGGGGCCCGAGTCGAGTGGGCAGACTGCTGACCAAAACGACGAAAAACAGTTGGATTGCAACCAACGAGGCGCCTAAGACCCTCACGAGGAGGACCGAGAACCGTTTCTCGATGAATCGCGGTTCGCCCGCGAAACTTACGGCCTGAACGAACTTCAAGGACTATCTACCTTCTTTTCAATATCTCTTGGAAAACCGTGGCGATCGCAGCGAGCGAGAGTCCTAGGGCGACGAAAGCCTTGACAGGAAATAACAACGAGTGGATGAGACTTGCACCCGCGACGGAAAGGCCCACCCAAGCGAACACGGCGCCGGCGGAAAGTCCGAAGTCTTCCGCGAAGTCGTTCCCCGCCCCCTCACCCCAATTGCCGACTGCTGTGAGAAGGAGAGCTACAAATGAGAAGACAAGAGCGAGGGTGTCCAGGAAGAAACCAGTATTACTCGTCGCGGTGAAGAAGTAGAGCAAGGCTGCGATGAATATCCCGATGGCCAAGGTGTATTCCTCCCAGTTCCACCATGGTGAGGCGGCCCGCATGATGTCGCCTGGTGGAGAGTCTGGCCCTCCGAACACAGTGACGCCGATTGCCGCGACCAGAAGACCCAGAGCCACAATGACAAGAAGCGGGGCAATCCACCTTACTGGAGAACTTGCGAGATCCGTAACCAGGAGCACTAACGATACGGCCGTAAACAGGAGCATTATCGTTAGTGCTCC
>Ga0209342_10000282_pt1 | contig 57213 bp, 50 predicted proteins | sample RifCSP16_2_FD_184023 | JGI IMG/M metagenome (GOLD analysis project Ga0209342, IMG submission 184023) | Soil microbial communities from Rifle, Colorado - Rifle CSP2_sed 16_2 (SPAdes) (version 2) | ecosystem: Environmental > Terrestrial > Deep subsurface > Rock core/Sediment | place: Rifle... | reverse complement strand
GTTGCCCTTCTTGTCGTAGGAAGCGCGCCAGACATTGTCAGTCCTGCCGTGGTTGGAATTGTTTTCCTTCCTGTCGAACTTGTTGTAGGAAGAATGCGTTTTGCTGTCCTTTCTGTCGTGGTTGCCGTAGGAACCGCCGTTTGAGCCGTTGGTGTTCCCGTTATGGTTGCCCCAGGAACCGTTCGAGCTGCTGCCGTTGGTGTTCCCGTTATGGTTGCCCCAGGAACCGTTCGAGCTGCTGCCGTTGGTGTTCCCGTTGTGGTTGCCATAGGAACCGTTCGAGCTGCTGCCGTTCCAATTGGGCTGGCCTGCTGCAGAAGATTGTTGCGCGAAAAGAAGAGAGCCGAATGAGAAGAAGAGCGCGGCTACGGATATAGTAAGTCTTTTCATATACGCCTCCTGCGAGGTTTTTTTGTACGCATGTTTATAGTCTACTCAAAAAGCACTCAGGTGAAAGTAGCCGAAGGAAAAAAAATCTTTCTTCGCAGGCTCGCGAATCGAGAAACTCTGGTTATGGCAGGTTTTTTTTCCCTGAAATTTTTTTGGAAAAAAATTCCGCTCCCCGGAGATGAAGTTTCATTAGTGCTGATTTTTTGAAAATTCGGAACCGTCATGGCAGGCCGGTGCCGGACATCGCCTTTCTGAAAAACCAAAAAGTTCTTCCGTCGAATTTAACGCGTCCATCTGTTATCATAGCCGTATGATTTTGAAAACAGGCCTCCCGATAGAAGAGGTCATCCCCAATATACGCCTCGCTCTCTCAAAGGAGCGGCGCGCCGTTGTCCAGGCGCCCCCGGGGGCCGGAAAGACGACGATAATCCCGCTCGCGCTTTTAGATGAACCGTGGCTTGAGGGCCAGCGCGTAATAATGCTCGAGCCAAGAAGGCTCGCGGCCCGGGCTGCCGCCATGCGAATGGCGAGCCTTCTGGGGGAAGATGCCGGAAAGACAGTCGGCTACCGCACCCGCATGGACAGCCGTGTGGGGCCGGAGACAAGGATAGAAGTCGTCACCGAAGGCATTTTGACGAGGTATCTGCAGGACGACCCGTCCCTTGAAGGGGCCGGGTGCGTCATATTTGATGAGTTCCACGAGAGGAGCCTTAACGCGGATTTGGGGCTCGCCCTCTGCATTGAGTCGAGGTCGATTTTAAGAGACGACCTGAGGCTTCTTGTCATGTCGGCCACGCTTGATGGCAGCGAGGTCTCGGCCCTTCTTGAAGGAGCGCCGATGATCAGGAGCGAGGGCCGGACTTATCCTGTCGAGGTCAGGTACAGGCCCCAGGAAAGGCCGACAGGCGGCCGAGCCGAAAGCTTGACAGGGCCTGCCTTTATATCGAATGTAGTCGCCGCGGTGCTGGCGGCCCTTAAAGAGGAAAGCGGCTCCATTCTCGTTTTCCTTCCGGGCAGCGCAGAGATAAGGCGCGTAGAATCAAGGCTGAGGGAGAAGACTCTCCCGGATGATACGGACCTCGTGCCTCTTTACGGAGAGCTTTCAAGGGAAGCGCAGGACTCAGCGATAAGGCCTTCCTTGCCCGGCCGTAGAAAGGTCGTGCTCGCCACTTCTATCGCCGAGACGAGCCTTACGATAGACGGCGTCAGGGTAGTAATAGACAGCGGCTTGAAACGAGTGCCACGGTTCTCGCCCTCAACCGGCATGGGAAGCCTTGAGACGATACGGGTCACGAGGGATTCGGCTGAACAGAGAAAGGGAAGGGCAGGAAGGACAGAGCCAGGGGTCTGCATGCGCCTTTGGACAGAGGCCGAAAACAGCGGCCTTCGTGATAAGGCAACACCAGAGATAATGGAGGCAGACCTTGCCTCGCTCGCCCTTGACCTCGCTGTCTGGGGCGCGGACAGGGGCAGCCTCAAGTGGCTCGATGAGCCGCCAGCGGCCTCGTTCGAGCAGGCAACGGATGTGCTTGGGCGACTCGGCGCGATTGACGCTGAAGGCAAGGCGACCAGCCACGGCAGGGAGATAGCGCGGTTGCCTCTTCATCCGCGCCTGGGGCATATGGTGATGAAGGGAAAAGAGCTTGGCCTCGGAGGCCTGGCCTGTGTAGTTGCCGCCCTCCTGGAGGAAAGGGATATATTTAAAAGCGGGCACTTTGAGCAGGACTCGGATATGAGGACGAGGATAGACGCTGTCCTTGGGCGTGGTTCGCATAAGGGTATGCTGGACAGGGCGCTTGTCGAGCGGGTAAAGGCTGCGGCAAGACAGCTTGAAAAGCGCCTCAATATAAAAGACCGGACCATGGAAGCGGACAAGGCGGGCATGCTGCTCGCGCTCGCGTATCCGGACAGGATAGGCAAAAAACGCGAAGGTTCGGTTGGCCGCTTCCTCCTTGCCAACGGCAGGGGAGCGCATTTTCGCGGCCCAGAGCCCCTTGCCACCCGGGAGTACATTGTCGCGCCGAGTCTCGACGGGGCTGACAGGGACTCTGTCATCTATCTGGCCGCGCCTGTGGAGGAAGCTGAACTTGAAAGGGACTTCGCGGCTGAGATAGAAGAAATAGAGCTTGTGGAATGGGACGAATCGATCAAAGGCGTAAGCGCGAGAAAGCAGAAAAAATTATGGAGCCTCGTGCTCACAGATGCGCGCCTGTCTGAGCCCCCGGCAGAGAAGGTCTTGAAGGCCTTTGTCGAAGGGATAAGGAAAGGCGGCCTTGGTGTGCTGCCCTGGGATAAAGCCTCTGAGGGACTGAGAGAGAGGGTCAACTTTTTAAGCCGCGCAAGCGGCCAGACAGGCATATCGTTTCCCGCGCTTTCAGACAGTTTTCTCCTCGAAAATCTTGAAGAGTGGCTCGGGCCATTCGTGCGCGGCATGACGCGCCTTGAGCACTTGAAAAGGCTCGACCTCAAAGCCGTCTTGTTGAGCATGCTCGATTGGGAGCATAAAGAGGCGCTCGAAAAACTTGCCCCGACGCATATCACAGTGCCGACCGGCTCGCGCATTGCAATAGATTATGGTCAGGAAAGGCCTGCCCTTGCCGTCCGCCTTCAGGAGATGTTTGGCCTTGCGAAGACGCCGTCAATAGCGGGCGGCAAGGTGCCGCTCGTCGTCCATCTCCTTTCGCCAGCCGGAAGGCCGGTGCAGGTGACCGACGACCTTGCCGGGTTCTGGGTCAGGAGCTACGAGATGGTTAAAAAGGAGATGAAGGGACGCTACCCGAAACACCACTGGCCCGACAACCCCATGGAGGCGGAGCCGACAAGGAGGGCGAAAAGGAAAGGGGAGTCAGACAGCTGAAAAAGCCCATCTGCGTCGTTGTCAGCGTCGCTCGTAATTGCGGCGTACAAACAAAGTACGCCTCATTCCTCGCTCCTCGACGCCTTGCATCTGGAGCTTTTTGAGCAGTCTGTATTTTATTGTTAGGGTGGGCTCTGTCCATTTATGCACCTTTTTAATTTAGGAGTTTTCATCTATGCTTATCTCCGACCTGCCGAAAGTCATAGCCATCCTTAAAAAAGAGTACGCCCGTTTTCAGACTCCAGCCGTCACTGAGGTTGCGGAGGAACTAAGGGCCGACCCCTTCCGCGTGCTCGTCAGTTGCATCATTAGCCTGCGCACTAAGGACGGCGTGACAAGGGCCGCTTCGAAAAACCTCTTCAGCCTCGCGAGCACGCCTGAGGCAATGGTTTGTTTGAAACCGGAGGAAGTCGAAAAAGCCATCTACCCGGCTGGATTTTACAGGACAAAGGCAAAGACCATAATAGATATTTCAAGAGAGCTCGTCGAAAAGCGCTCTTCGAAAGTGCCGGATACGATGGAGGGGCTGCTTGAACTGAAGGGCGTTGGAAGAAAGACCGCTAACCTTGTCCTGACCCTCGGCTTCGGCAAGCCGGGGATATGCGTGGACACTCATGTCCACAGGATAACCAACAAGTGGGGGCTGGTCACAACAAAAACGCCGGAACAGACAGAGTACGCGTTAAGAGAGATACTGCCCAAAAGGTACTGGATACCGATAAATGATCTCCTCGTCGCCTACGGCCAGAATGTGTGCGGCCCGCTCTCCCCTTTTTGCGGCTCGTGCGCCATTGCCGGGTGGTGCAAAAGGGCGGGCGTTAAAAGGAGCAGATAGGCCAGTTTGCGCTTGTAAGATGCTCCTTTGTAATGATATACCTATTTTTCCCGGCCAGTCAATTCCGGGCGTTTGAGGTATACTCATAGGGAGTGCAGGCTTTAAAAACCTCGCGCCCTTGGAGCCTGCCGTAACGCCAGGGGCGTTTCCGGAAAAGACGGGGAGCTGTTGGCCCCAGGGAGGGAAGCATGGCGAAACTTTCTGTGGCGTCGTTTTTTCTTCTTTTTTTTCTGACCGCGTGTTCTGGAGCGCCCCTCCAGTCAAACTTCTCGGCCAGGGAGCCCTTCAGAAACCCCGGCCATATAGTACTGGGGAATGGCGATGCCATAGCGCTCCTGACTGTGATGGGCGGCGACAGGGGGCAGGAGCAGAAAACGCTGCTTGTGGACTTCGTGAGCGAGTCCATCAAAAAGCGCAACCCCGCGGCGAAAGTGGTCCCGTACTGGGAGGGGCTCAATATAATCAACAGCGAGGGCTACACCGCCGACTACGCCCAGATGATGAATGAGTACTCGACTACCGGGATTCTCAACCGGCGCATCCTGAGCAGGTTCGGCGAGATACTCGGGGTCACTTACTTTATTCAGCCCAAGCTTACGGATTTCAAACAGCACCAGTCAACGAGGTTCAGCCTGCTGGGGCTTACGCTCTTCAAGACGCACGAGTCGCAGATAAAGCTGTACTTCGAGGTCTGGGAAGCGAAGACCGGCAGGATAGTATGGGTGGGCTCGACCGAGGCCAACATGGCCTCAGAGAACTACGAGTCAAGGCCAATACCCTTTGAAGAGATTGCACGGTACGCGGTGGATAACCTCGTGCTGAAGATGCCATAGAAAAGAGAGGAAACGCAGAAATGGTCGAAAAGACGCTGTCAATCATCAAGCCGGACGGAGTAAGAAAGAACATCATCGGAGAGGTAATAAAGAGGTTCGAATCAAACGGCCTCAGGGTCGCCGCCATCAAGAAGGCCCACCTTTCGAGGAAGGAAGCGGAAGGTTTCTATGCCGTCCACAAGGAAAGGCCTTTCTTCGGGAGCCTTACGGAGTTCATGTCCTCAGGCCCGGTCGTGCTGATGGTATTGAAGGGCGAGGGCGCCATAGCGAAGAACAGGGAGCTCATGGGAGCGACCGACCCGGCCAAGGCAGCCGAAGGGACCATCAGGAAGGATTTCGCCGACTCCATAGAGTCCAACATAGTCCACGGCTCTGACGCGCCCGAGACCGCTGCTTTCGAGATAAGCTATTTCTTCAGCGCGTTGGAGATATTCGAGTAAGGGCCGGCCAGCCGCATGGAGACGATTGACAGAATAAAGGCGCATTACAGGTTCACGGACGAGGATGTCTCTAACCTCGCCGGTCTGAGGCCGGTTATGGAGCGCCGCCGCGACGAGTTCGTCGTGGAGTTCTATAATTATGTCAAGAACTTCGAGGAAGCCCACAAGTTCCTCAAGGACGAGGCCACGATAAAGCGCCACCAGGAGGCGTTGAAGGTCTGGTTCATGAAGCTCTTCGCGGGCAGCTATGACAGCCTTTATCTCGCGGAGCTTGGCAAGGTCGGCCTGGCGCATGTAAAGATAAGCCTCCACGCCCATTATGTGAACGCTGCCTTCCACTTCGTGAAGCGCTACATTCACGAGACTCTGAGGAAAGAGTACTCTGACCAGGAGGAGAGGGCGAGGCTTCTGAGGTCAGCCGACAAGATACTCGACATAAACCTCGATATCTTCACCAGCTCCTATATAGAAGAGGAAAAGAAGTTCTTCCTGTCGCAAAAAGTCGAAAGCTATCTCATACAGATGGCGAACCGCTTCACCCACGGGCTGAACCTCGTACTCGTGCTCGGTCTCGTGGTGCTGGGGTTCATGGTCATCGGGCTTTTCGCCTACGACCTGCTGCATGTGCTCGACGGCGACCTTGAAAAGGGGCTGCTTTCCACGCTGGGAAGCCTTCTCATGCTCTGGGTGGTCATCGAGCTCATGGGCACTGAGATAAAGCACCTCAGAGGCGGCAAATTCGCGATAAAGGTCTTCATCAGCGTCGCCCTCGTGGCCGTCATAAGAAAGATACTCGTCACCAGCTTGAAAACCGACGCCGTAGAGGCGCAACTTTCTCTTGTCGGCGCGGTAGCGGTCCTCGGGGCCGTCTACTGGCTGGTCTCGAAAGTCGACTCTTAAGATAAAAAATTGCTATTTTTCCTGACCTCGGCAGGGCAAATAAAAATGCTCACATATTGTCATATATGCTGCGCTTTTTATTTCCGCCCTTCCTTGATCTCAGAAAAAATATCTAATTTTTTGGATCCAACAATCAATAAAAGTCAGGCAGGGTGGGCGCGGCCCGCCTGCCTGACTTTTGTCATTCTGAGTGAAATTCCCCTCAGGCCCCCTTTGTAAAGGGGAAGTTAAAGCAGAGACGCGCTTTTTCTCCCTCCTCCTCAAGTTTCCCCTTTCTTTTCATGCCCTCCATCTGATTTAATATGGGGATATGAAGAACTTAAGGGACTTTACGCACGAAGACCTCCTTGCCGTGATAAGCGAGCTGGGAGAGAGGCCTTACAGGGCCGAGCAGATATTCAGGTGGGTCTTCCAGCGGCGCGCCACAAGCATCGACCAGATGACCGACATCTCCAAAGCCTTCAGGGAAAGGCTCAAGGAGGAGTACGCCATAACGGGCAATACCGTGCTGGAGGTAAAGCGCTCGGTTGACGGGACGAGGAAGTTCCTTTCAGAGCTCGCTGACTCTTCCAGAATAGAGTCGGTGCTTATAGCCGAAGGAGACAGGCTCACGCTTTGCGTCTCTTCCCAGGCGGGCTGCGCCATGGGCTGCAAATTCTGCATGACCGGGATGAGCGGGTTTACGAGAAACCTGACCCTTGCCGAGCTTTCAGGTCAGGTCATCTCGGCGTTCGAGCTACTTGAGGGCACCGAGCACATAACAAACATAGTCCTCATGGGCATGGGCGAGCCACTCGCGAACTACGACAATGTCCTTAAATTCATCGGCGTCCTTACAAGCAACATGGGGTTCAACTTTTCGCACAATAAAGTGACTCTCTCGACGGCCGGGCTCGTGCCTGCCATAAAGAGGTTCGGCCAGGAAGGGAACGCGAACCTGGCGGTGTCGCTTAACGCCACGACCGATGAAGTAAGAGACAAGATAATGCCGGTCAACAGGAAGTACCCGATTGAGGAGCTCATGGCCGAGCTCAGGCGTTACCCGCTGAAGTCGAGGAAGTACATAACAATAGAGTATGTCCTCATAGCCGGTCTCAACGATACTGACGACGACGCAAGGAGGCTTTCAAGGCTCCTTCGCTCCATCCCATGCAAGGTTAACCTCATACCTTTCAACTCCTTCCCCGGCTCGTCTTTCGCGAGCCCGTCGCCGGAAAGGGTCGAGAGGTTCCATTACATCATAAAGCAGGCCGGGTACACTGTCATCGTGCGCCTCAGCAAGGGCGCTGAGATACAGGCGGCCTGCGGACAGCTCCGGGGCGCTTACGAAGGCTGAGCCCCAAAGTAACCTGGATTACTGCAATATTTGATTAAACAGGTTATGAAATGAGTTGACCAATAGGGAAGGCTGATGTTATTCATATAAGCTTATCAGGGCGCTTTAATACTGTTAAAAGGAGACTTGAACTGATGAAGGTTGTCGGAGTCATAGGCGGAAGCGGCCTTTATGAGATGGAAGGCCTGACTGATGTGAAATCCGTGAAGGTCGACACGCCTTTCGGCGCGCCTTCGGACGAATATATAACCGGCATGCTTGGGGATGTCAAGATGGTCTTCCTGCCCAGACACGGCAGGGGGCACAGGTTCACTCCCTCTGAGGTTAACTACCGCGCCAACATCTACGGCATGAAAAAGCTCGGTGCCGAGTGGGTCATCTCCGTGTCTGCCGTGGGCAGCATGAAAGAAGAGATAAAGCCCGGCCACATTGTCATAGTCGACCAGTTCTTCGACAGGACAAAGGGCCGCGCCTCCAGCTTCTATGGAAACGGCGTGGTAGGCCATGTCGAGTTCGCGGACCCTGTCTGCCCGGACCTGAGCAATGTCCTCCATGGGGCGGCCAAGGCCGCAGGCGCGACCGTGCACAAGGGCGGCACCTACATATGCATCGAGGGGCCGCAGTTCTCCACCAGGGCCGAGTCGAAGATATACAGGAGCTGGGGCGTCGATGTCATAGGCATGACCAACATACCGGAGGCCAAGCTCGCCAGGGAAGCCGAGATATGCTACGCGACTGTAGCCCTCTCGACTGATTATGACTGCTGGCACGAGACCGAAGAGTCTGTCACGCTGGAGGCCATAATGTCCACCATCAAGGCGAATGTCGCGATGGCAAAGGACATCATAAGGAAGGCTGTTCCAGCCATAACCGGCAGACGGGCGTGCAAGTGCGCAACCGCCCTGCAGTACGCGACGGTAACGGACCCCAAGGTAATTCCCGCCAAGACCAGGGAAGACCTCGACCTTCTGTTGGGCAAATACCTTCAAGGCCAAAAGGCTTAGGCAACTTAAAAAAAATTGAGGAGCAGTTTCCATGTCCATTCTTGTAGTAGGTTCAGTCGCTTTTGACTCGGTAGAGACGCCTTTCGGCAAGGCCGAGGAGGTCCTTGGCGGTTCAGCGACATACTTTTCGACTTCAGCGAGTTTTTTCACCGGCGTAAACCTCGTAGCGGTGGTAGGCGAGGACTTCCCTGACGAGCATATCGCGGGCCTCAAGGGCAAGGGCATAGACCTGGCTGGCTTGAAGAAGGTGCCGGGCAAGACCTTCAGGTGGAAGGGCTACTACGGCTATGACCTGAACCAGGCCCATACGCTCGAGACGCACTTGAATGTTTTCAGCTCGTTCAACCCGGAAGTCCCTGCCGCGTACAGGGAAGCGCCGTTCGTCTTTCTCGCGAACATCGACCCTGAGCTTCAGATGAAAGTCCTGGACCAGGTGAAGAAGCCGAAGCTGGTGGCCTGCGATACCATGAACTTCTGGATAGAGGGCAAGCCCGACGCATTGAAAGAGCTCCTGCGCAGGGTAGACCTGTTCGTAATCAACGAGGGCGAGGCAAGGGAGCTCTCAAAAGAAGCGAGCCTTGTTAAAGCAGCCAAGGTCATCATGGGCTACGGGCCGAGGGTGCTCATTATAAAGAGGGGTGAGTACGGTGCGCTCATGTTCACGGCCTCATCCATGTTCGCGGCCCCTGCCTATCCGTTAGAGGAGATATTCGACCCGACCGGTGCGGGAGACACCTTCGCCGGCGGCCTCATGGGCTATCTCGCGAATACTGAAAACATAACTGAAGAGAACATAAGAAGGGCCATCATCTACGGGAGCGTCATGGCGAGCTTCAATGTGGAGGCTTTCAGCCTCCAGAGGCTCCATACTCTCAAGCCCGCCGAGATAAAAGACCGCTATTACGAATTCAGGCGTTTGACTCAGTTTGAGGATATATGATACAATTCAAGCACTTACATGACAATTGATATGAAGCGAAAGTTTTTAGGAAGTTTGATCATGATGGCGCTCCTCGCTGGTCTCACCGCGTGCGGCCCCACCCTTGCCCAGAAAAAGGACCAGTCAGAGATACACTACAGGTTAGGTGCCGTTCACTTGAACGACAGGAACCTTGCCGATGCTTTGAACGAGCTTACAAAGGCCATAGAGATATATCCGGACAATCCCACCTATCATGACGCCCTCGGGCTTGCTTACCTGGCCAAGGGCATGCATAAAGAGGCATTGGCATCGATGGACAAGGCCCTTTCAATCGACCGCAGCTATTCCGAGGCCCATGTCAACAAGGCGGCAGTCTACATGGACCAGCAGAGGTGGGTCGAGGCCATAGACGAGTCAAAAGCCGCGGTCAGGAACATCTTCTACAGGACGCCGGAGTATGCATGGTTCAATATGGGCTGGTCCTATTACAATTTAGGAGAGATGGAAAAGGCGGTCGAGAGCTACTCCAAAGCCGTCGGGGCGAAACCGTCCTACGCGCAGGCGTGGTACAACATGGGCCTGGCATACGAGAAGATGAACAGGCCAAAGGACGCCGTAGCGTCCTACAACAAGGCAATCGCTATCTTCCCGGGCTATGTTGAAGCGTACTTCAACATGGGGATGGCCCTGGTGAAGGCAAAGGACAAACCGGGTGCGGTAAAGGCTTTTGAAAAGGTCATTGAGCTGGCTCCTGCCAGTGAAAAGGCTCAGTCTGCCAGGGACTATATCGGGCTCATCAGATAAGACAGGAATAAGACAAGGAAGTCGTTTTTTAACAGCCGCCGTCAAGAAACGCGGCGGCTCAATGTCGGGGGTTAAAAATGGAGAGTCCCGGAGAACACCTGAAAAGGGAAAGGGAGCACAGGGGCGTCTCTCTTCAAAAGATATTTGAGAGCACACGGGTGCCTTTGAAGTACCTTGAGGCCATCGAGGCGGACCGCGTCGATGGGCTTCCTCAACCGGCTTTCGTAAAGGGTTACATAAGGAATTACTGCAAGGTCCTGGGCCTCGACGAGAACGACGCCGTTTTAAGATACGAGGTCTGGCTTGCGGACAGAACCGCTGAGGCTGAAGCGGCAGGAAAGTCGAAGCCGGTCCAGGAGCTGAAAAGGAAGAAATCCGGCGGTTCCACAAAGCCTGAACGAGAGTTCAATTTGCCCCCTTACATGGGCAAGGCCGCTATAATAGCGGCGGGTATTATAATAATCATACTCGCTTACGCGCTTACAAAAAGAGATCTTTCCGCGCCTGAACAGGCGCTCTCGCCAGAGCCTGCCGCACAGTCAGTGGTCGAGCCTCAGGTGCCTGCGCCGGGCGGCGCGGAGCAGGCTGTTCTGCCTGCCCCGGAACCGGAACCGCAGGCCCCTGAGACGGCCATTTCATCTGTGCCGCCGAAGCAGCCTGCCGCCTCCGGCGTACCAATGGTGCTTGCCCCGGCCCAACAGAAGCCTGTTCAGCAGCCCGCGAACAAGCCTGTTCAGGCAGATCAGCCCGCTCAGAAGGCAACCCAGCCGGAGCCCGTGAAAAAAGAGGCCCCAGGCCCCGGGGCGGCAAATGAGGACGAGGCCAGGAAGACCCATACGCTCATCGCCAACGCGAGGGATACGGTATGGATGAAGGTCGGCATTGACAAAGAAGAGCCGGTAGAGGTGCTCCTGAAGCAGGGAGAGCGCTTTACCTGGAAGGCGTCTGACAACATCTCGGTCATCATAGGCAACGCAGGCGGCGTCACGCTCACCTACAACGGCAGGGATATATCCAGCCTTGGGACCTCTGGAGAGGTTGTCGGCTTGAGGCTCCCTTCGGGTACGAGCTACAAGATAAAAACGCCGCAGCCTGCCGAACCGACTGAGTCTCCTGACGCCGCCATGCCCGGGACCCCCGCGGTCACAGCCCCCGGCGAGAAACTTCAATAATGCAAAATTACCATTCTTAAGCTATACTCTTGAGCGGAAGTCCGGCTTGAAAGCCGGTATTTGAAAAGGGGAGAGAGCGATGGAATCCATAATCAGGTGCAGAAAATGCGGCAAAAAGATGAAGTCCGCCCGCGTGGACGACTACAGGATAAAGCTGTCCTGCACTTGCGGATTTTCCGAATACAGGACAGCCCCGGCCGCATCGAAGGCAATTAACCCGCATTTTTCCAAGGAAAGCCTTCTGCCGCTTACCTTTGACGACAGCGGCAGGTTCGTCCTCCAGCAGCAGGCCGACAGGGAGCAGAAGGAGATAATAACCCTCGAGGAGATAAGCATGCTCGCCTCGTCGGATTATAACCTCGATGAGGTGCTGATGGCCGTCGTCGAAAAGACCGCCGCCAGGCTCGGCCTCGATATCTGTTCGGTCTACCTCTGGGACGGAGAGTATCTGGTCCTCCGTGCCAGCCACGGGCTTGCGCAGGAGGCGCTCGGCAAGGCGAAGCTCAAAATAGGAGAGGGCATAACAGGCTCGGCCGTTGAGGCAAGAAAGCCCATTCTCGTAGAAGATGTTTCTCAGGACAGCCGCTACAGGTACTTCCCCGAGACCAAAGAGGAGCAATACAAGATAAAGACGATGTACTCGTACCCCATATTCCTCGGGGAGAAGCCTTTCGGGGTTTTAAACCTTCAGAGCGTGGTCACGAGGGAGTTTACCGAAGACGAGATATACTTCATGTCTGTAATCGCCAACCTCATACTGGGCGCGGTGAAGATGAGAAAGCGCCTGTAGCCGGCCGGAAAGTCCTTTTCATATGCTATTGCTATTCAGACCATTCAGGCCCATTCAGGGGCGGGCTCTGCCCGCCCTTTTTCTTTCACTCTTTTTACTTCCAGTTTTATTTTCATGCAGCCGGGACAAGGGCCAGGAAGCGCCTGTTTCCGTGGTGGAGAAGTCTGCCGTCGAGCAGCCCACGCTTCAAAATGAACAGGAGCAAGCTGCCCGGGGCATTCATGAGTCAGAAGAATCGTATGACCCGGCTGGTGAGCCAGCAGATGCTGTCAGCAATGGCGAATCCGGCAGGGCTGAGATTGTCCTCAGCAGAAATTCAGAAATAGACCAGGCAGAAAGAAAGCTCTCACAGCTTGCCGCAACAGAACGGGAGGACCCCTTTGAGGCAGGGATGGGCCGCCGGGAAGGCAGCCACTTCCTCGTCAAGTTCGAGGGCGGGGAGAACGCGGTCGCCGGACACCTTATCGGGCTGCTCCTTGAGGAGGCGTACTTCAAGGCCGGGAGCGACCTCGGCTACTATCCTGAACAGAGGATCGAAGCGCTTCTTTATTCAAAGGAGGCGTTCAGGGATATAACCAGGAGCCCGTCATGGGCAGGCGCGATATACGACGGCAGGATAAAGCTTCCGGTGGGCGGGGTAACCGGGAAGACTTCAGCGCTTGAAGAGGTAATCTTCCATGAATATACCCATGCCGTTGTAAAGGAACTCTCGAACGGCAAAGCGCCTGTCTGGCTCAGCGAGGGCTTAGCGCAGTACGAGGAAGGCAAGAGCGCGGCGCCATACGCCCGCGTCCTTTCAGGGCTGGCGTCAAAAGGCAATCTGAGGCTGAGGCCGCTTGAGGGCTCTTTTATGGGACTGGGGCCGCAAGAGGCGCAAACAGCTTATGTGCTGAGCCTTTCCGCGACCAGCTATATCATAAGAGAGTTCGGCCTGTCCCCGGTCCGCTCCATACTAGAGAGGCTCGGGGAGGGCATGGAGCTTCAAGAGGCGATATCCGTCTGTCTTGGCGTCTCATACGACGAGCTTGAGAAGGACTGGGCGGCCTCTCTCCCTGGCCGTTAAAAAATCCTTTTAGATTCAGGCAGGTTGTGCTAATATTTACGCCTTGGAAAAATTGCCAGCATCTGCGGCGCTTTTTTTTGAAACAATCGAAAACAAAAACGGGGCCAACGGGCTTCGCACCAAATGGAGGAGAGTAGACACATGAGTCTGTCAGGATCGTCCAAAAGGTATTTTCTTGTCACAGCTTCAGCAGTAATCCTGGCCTTCACCGGTTGCAGTGGAGAGAAAAAGGCGCAGGAAGCCGCGCCAGCGCCCCAGGAGCAATCTCAGGCCATGCCCGAAGGCCATCAGCCGATGGATAAGACCCAGGAAGATATAAGCAAGGTCCAGCACGCCAACATAAAGACTCAGAAGACAGTCTCTTTGTCAGACGAGGTAAAGGCGAAGTGGAAGGAAGTCAAGCTCGAACTCGTTGACAACGCCTCCGGCGCCAAGGAGACCGTAACGATAAAGGTCGGCGGCGATGTGAAGCTCAAGGAAGGCGTGAAGCTCAAGGTCGACGCGCTTGTCCCTGACTACGCCATAGCTGAGAACACCATCGAGTCGAGGTCGAACGAGGCCAGGAACCCCGCTGTCCTTCTCGAGCTTGTCGAAGGCGACAAGACTATTGCCAAGGGTTGGGTCTTCAGGGACTTCCCCGAGTTCAACTCGTACAACGACGGCAAGTTTACCGTAAAGCTCCTTGTGCCGGCTCCGGCCCAGGCAAAGAAGTAAGTCATAGCTGCCTCTAAAAATTGCTCTTTTTCCCGATCTTTGTCAGGGTGGAAGTAAAAATGCTCACATATTAGCATATATACTGCGTTTTTTACTTCCACCCTTCCTCGACCTCGGAAAAAATAACTAATTTTTAGATGCAGCCTTTTAATTTATGGTTTGCTTTTACAGCCCCTGGGCGAAAAGCCCGGGGGCTTTGTTTTTTGGGCTTTCTCCAAAACCCTTTTGACATGGGCTCTGAAATATGCTTAAGTAGCAAGTCCCGGATGGCCTCTTTGAGGCTGTTTTTTTGATGGGGTTTTGTGTTTCGGATTTTTCACTTCGATGTGCCCGGGCCAAAGGGGTACTGGCTGGGAATCTACCAGAGTTTTTTATAAAGATTTGTGTTTAGTGCGGCTTTTTCAACGGAGAGGTGCCCGAGTGGCCGAAGGGGTACGACTGGAAATCGTATGTACAGAAATGTACCGAGGGTTCGAATCCCTCCCTCTCCGCCATTAATTTGCGCAGAAGCTGGAAGAAGCAAGTGAAGGGTTCGACAATTTTTGCAGGATAGCAAAAATTGAACTTCGAGCGAAGCGAGAAGGCCCTGAGCGGAGCGAAGGGGCTCGCCCCAGGGAAGGGGCGAGATAATCCCTCCCTCTCCGCCATATTTTTTCCACAAGTTTTATCCTGTCAGGTTTTCGGCTTATGGAGAGGTGACCGAGAGGCTGAAGGTGGCAGTCTCGAAAACTGCTGTGTCGGAAACGGCACCGAGGGTTCAAATCCCTCCCTCTCCGCCATTATTTTGAGCCGCGCCGGAGTGAACTTTTCGCTGGCTGGATTTCAGGCCTGTTTGGTGTATAATAGTTTTCGGGCTTTTTGGTTTTGCCCGGAGTATTGCGGACGGCGTTGATAGCTGGGTCTTGCGCAATGGAGAGCTGTAAATCCCGCCAGGTCCGGAAGGAAGCAACGGTAGCAGTTTTTTCCATGTGCCGCAAGGGTGCCTAGCTATCAACGGCGTCCGTAAGTAAATCCCACAATCCTGTTCCAGCTTTCTGTCGGGCTTCCTGATGGAAAAAGGCTCTTTACCATGTCTTCCTACCAGGTAATAGCAAGGAAATGGCGGCCTGGAGTTTTCGAGGAGGTGGTGGGCCAGGCCCATATCACCCGGACGCTCAGGAACGCGATCGCCTCAGGCAGGATTGCCCACGCGTACCTTTTTTCAGGCCCCAGGGGCGTAGGCAAGACCACTGCCGCAAGAATACTCGCCAAATGCCTTAACTGCGTAAATGGACCCACCATCACGCCCTGCGGCTCATGCGAGTCCTGCAAGGGCATAACCACAGGCTCTTCCGTAGATGTCTTCGAGATAGACGGCGCGTCCAACAACAGCGTCGACAATGTCAGGGAGATATCCGAGTCCGTAAGGTATGTCCCCTCTCAGGGCAAGTACAAAGTCTACATAATTGACGAAGTCCACATGCTTTCCACGGCCGCCTTTAACGCCCTTTTGAAGACCCTGGAAGAGCCGCCCCCGCACGCCATATTCATATTCGCCACGACAGAAGTCCACAAGATACCCGCTACGATTTTGTCCAGGTGCCAGCGGTTCGATTTCAAGCGCATCCCATTCAGGGACATCCAAACCCATTTAAAGAAGATAGTCACGAAAGAAGGCATACCGTTCGAGGACCAGGCTCTCTTTGTGCTGGCAAGGGAAGCGGACGGGAGCCTGCGTGATTCGCAGAGCCTCTTAGAGCAGGTCCTGGCCTTCGCTGGCGGGGACTTGAAGGCCTCTCATGTGGCTGAAGCGCTGGGCCTGATGGACCGTTCGATACTCTTCGAAATATCGGAAGCGGTAGTCGGGAAAGACCCCAAGGCATGCCTGAATATTGTTGAAAAGATATATGAATTTGGGTATGATTTAAAGAGGGCCACAAGCGACCTGCTTGAGCATTTAAGGGATCTGGCTGTTATGAAGGTGACCGGGGACGCTTCCCTTTTAGACCTTCCTGACAGCGAGCTTGAGCGGCTCTCGGAGATAAGTTCACGAGTTGGGGCCGAAAGGCTCCACATGCTTTTCAGCATCATTTCCAAAGGCTACGAGGATGTATCAAGGTCGGCTCATCCGAGGTATGCCTTCGAGATGACCCTTTTGAAAGCAGCCCATTTTGACGAGCTGGAGCCTCTTGGCGAGCTTGTCGCAAGGCTTGAAGGGCTTGCTTCGAAGGCTGGTTCTGGCACTGGCACAGGCGGTCAGACCAATGTCAAGGCCCCGGCAACTCAGGCCCAGGCTCCTTCGGCAAATGTCAGGCCTTCAGCGGTTCCTTGGAAGAGGGACGCCGAGCCAGCCGTGAGCCAGAAAGCCGCGCCAGCGCCAGCGGCCATGGAAGTTCAGGCCGAAGCTGTCGAGGTCGAGGCTGTAAAAGAAGCACAACCAGCGAAAACAGGCCCGGATAACGGGCTTTTAGAGTTTGTCGGCAAAAGGAATAAAGAACTTTTTGAGCTTTTGAAGGGCGCGACATTCGAGGTTGAAGAGGCGGTAGTGAATATCACGGTTGCCGCTCGGGCCGGAGCGAAGCTCACGGTCTTGAGGGCCGCGCTTGACGCGTGTCTCAGGGATTTTTACGGCAGGCCTGTTACCGCGAGGATAAACGGAAATGGGGCGGCCCAGACAGGGGCTCCCAAACAGAAGGAACAAGACCCAGTCCTGATGGATGCGCTTCGCATCCTCGGCGGGAGGATCATAGAGGACCGGAGGAGGACTAATGTCTAAGAACCTTGGCAATCTCATGAGGCAGGCCCAGAAGATGCAGGAAAAGATGGGCGAGATGCAAAAACAGCTTGCCTCCAAGACAATAGAGGCCTCAAGCGGCGGCGGCATGGTAACGGCAACGGTGAACGGCGGCCAGGAGCTCGTATCCATCAAGATAGACCCGGCTGTCGCGGACCCGAAGGATGTCGATATGCTCCAGGACCTTGTCGTGGCCGCTGTGAACGAGGGCATCAGAAGAAGCAAACAGATGGTTCAGGAAGAGATGTCAAAGCTTACCGCCGGACTCGGCCTTCCAAGCGGCCTGTTCTGATCCCTGAAAAAACCAGTCAGCCGTTTACCGGCCCGCAAGGGCCATATTATGTTTTTAAAACCCCCGGCTTTGCCGGATTATGAAATGGATTAAAGATGCAGTACGCGGAGCCTATAAATAACTTAATAAAGGCCATATCGAGGCTCCCGGGCATAGGCGAGAAGTCGGCCACAAGGCTTGCGCTTTTCGTATTAAATGCCGACAGGGATTATGTCGCGACGCTTGCCGACGCGATAGCTACTGTCAAGGAAAAGGTCTCTCTCTGTTCGGTATGCATGACCTTTTCGGACACGGACCCGTGCAGGATATGCAATGACGCGGGAAGGGACGCTGATATGGTCTGCGTGGTCTCCGATTACAAGGACATGACCGCCCTCGAGTCGATGGGCGGATACAGAGGGACTTATCACATACTTCACGGCAATCTCGCGCCCTTGAAGGGCGTAGGCCCTGACGACCTGCGCATGAAAGAGCTTGTCAGGAGGGTGGAGTCCGGGAGCGTGAGGGAATTGATACTCGCCACCGGCTTCGACGCCGAGGGTGAGGCCACGGCGGCCTACATCTCCAGGCTCTTGAAGCCCTCAGGCGTGAAGATAACGAGGCTTGCTTCCGGCATACCTGTCGGGAGCTATGTCGAGTTCATGGACGGCGCGACCCTTGGCAGGGCGCTCGACGGAAGAAGGGAAGTTTAGGGTCGCTCCCTGAACATGGCAGGGTGATTAAGCCTGCTGAGAGATAGGTTGCTCAAAAAGTTCCAGATGCGAGGAGTCGAGGAGCGAGTCATGAGGCGTACTTTTTGTACGCCGCAATGACGAGCGACGCTGACGACATGGCAGATGGGGTTTTTTGAAGCTCCCAGCGGCAAGCCGCAGGGAGCTTCGAAACCAGAGGAAAGTTTCGATTTCCTATTCGCTCGCTTGAGATCGCTCGCTATGGGTTTTCAGCGACCTGAAACAGAAAATAAACCCAGAGGGAATGACATGGAGAACTATATAGAAGTAAGATGGCACGGCAGGGCGCAGCAGGGCATTGTCACGGCGGCAAAGGTCCTGGGAGAAGCGGCCTTGAGGTCAGGCAAGTTTGTTCAGGCCTTTCCTGAGTTCGGCCCTGAGAGGATGGGCGCGCCTGTAAGGGCTTTCAACAGGATATCCTCAGAGCCCATAAGGCTCCATTGCGCGGTGTCGGACCCCAGGTATGTGCTCATAGCCGACCCTACGCTCATCACCGTTGTCAATGTTACCGAAGGCACCCCGGAGAACGCGGTCTTCATAGTGAACACTCCCAAGAGCCCGAAGGACATGAGGAAGGAACTCGGGCTTGAAGGCAGGAGCGGCGTCAAGGTCTTCACGCTTGACGCGGTGAACATTTCGCTCGAGACCATAGGCAGGGTAATGCCGAACACCCCGCTGCTCGGAGCTCTCGCGAAGGCGACCGAGTTCATAACCCTGGACGCCCTCATCGACAACTTCAGGGAAGGCTATGCCAAGAAGTTCAGCGAGAAGGTCCTGGAAGGCAACGTGGCCGCCATGAACAGGGGCTTCGGCGAAGTCAAAGGCGAATAACAAACGAATCAGACCGAAAGGACGGAGTATATAATGGAAAAGAAGGAATTCCCCATTGGAGGGGTAATACCAAAAGGCGGCACCGCTCACGAGTACTCGACCGGCGGCTGGAGAAAGCTCCGTCCGGTGGTCAACAAGGACAAATGCACTAACTGTCTCATCTGCTGGGTCATGTGCCCTGACTCGGCGGTAATCGCCGAAGACGGCAAGATGATGGGCTTCGACCTCGACCATTGCAAGGGCTGCGGCATCTGCGCCGTGGAATGTCCTGACAAGGTCAAGGCCATAAAGATGGTAGAGGAGGCTGAATAATATGGCTATAACAGCGACAAAGGGCCAGGTAGGGCTCACGGGCAACGCAGCCGTCGCGTACGCGATGAAGCAGGTAAACCCGGATGTCTTCCCGGCCTATCCCATAACCCCTTCGACAGCGATAGTCGAGGACTTCTCCAGCTATGTCGCCGACGGCGAAGTCACGACCGAACTTATAACAGTCGAGAGCGAGCACTCCGCGATGAGCGCCTGCATAGGAGCTTCCGCCGCTGGCGCGAGGGTCATGACCGCGACCTCGTCCCAGGGCCTTGCCCTCATGTGGGAGATGCTCTACATAGCTTCGGGCATGAGGCTGCCTATCGTGCTGGCCGACGTAAACAGGGCGCTTTCAGCACCTATCAACATCCATTGCGACCACTCTGATTCGATGGGCGCGCGCGATTCCGGCTGGATACAGCTTTACGCCGAGACCGTGCAGGAAGCCTACGACAACACTTTCATGGCCGTGAGGATAGCCGAGCACGCCAAGGTGCGCCTTCCGGCGATGGTCTGCTTCGACGGCTTCATCACGAGCCATGCCATAGAGAACATAAGCCTTCTGGAAGACCAGGAGATACAGGATTTCGTAGGCGCCTACAGGGCCGAAAATCCCATGCTCGACACTGACAACCCGGTGACTTACGGCGCGATGACGCTTCCGGATGCCTATATCGACTTCAAGTATCAGCAATCCCAGGCCATGATGAGGGCCAAGGACGCAGCGGTTGAAGTGATGAAGGACTTCAGCAAGAGGTTCGGCAGGGAGTACGGTCTGTTCGAGACCTACAGGTTGGAAGACGCGGATACCGCTATCGTCATCCTGAACTCCGCGGCCGGCACCACGAAGGTCGCCATTGACGAGCTCCGTAAGCAGGGCAAGAAGGTCGGCCTCCTGAGGCCCAGGCTCTTCAGGCCTTTCCCCTGGCAGGAGATAGCCGCAGCGTTGAAGAATGTGAAGGCGGTCGCGGTGCTCGACAGGGTCGATTCGATGAACGCCTTCGGCGGCCCGCTGTTTAACGAAGTTCGTTCTGCCCTGTACGACCTTGATACCCGCCCCAAGATATTCGGCAGGACCTACGGCCTGGGCGGAAGGGACTACAAGGTAAAGGACGCTGTCGCGGTATTCGAGGAGCTTTCCCGCGTAGTCGAAACCGGAAAGATTGAAACGCTCCTCAAGTACATAACGCTGTAAAAACCGCGGCCAGCCGTCTTCCTTGAGAAACGGATAGCGGAAAGGCCGGAACATGAACGAAAATAAGACCCTTCGGGGTTTGTTGGAGAGGAAAGAATAATGGCTACTCTCAAGGAACTTTCAAAACAGCAGGAGCTCTTATCGGGCGGCCACAGGCTGTGCGCGGGGTGCGGCATACCGCCCATCGTGCGTCTCATCCTGCGCGCGGCTAACGGCCCGGTCGTGGCAACCACCGCCACAGGCTGCCTCGAGGTCGGCACCACCATATATCCCTACACCGCGTGGAGGATACCCTGGATACATTCTGCCTTCGAGAACGCCGCGGCTACCATCAGCGGCATCGAGAGCGCGTACAGGTCTTTAAAGAAGCAGGGCAGGCTGCCCGGCGGCGACAAGGATGTGAAGTTCGTGGCCTTCGGCGGCGACGGCGGCACCTATGACATAGGCATACAGGCTTTGTCGGGCGCGTTAGAGCGCGGACACAACTTCCTGTATGTGTGCTATGACAACGGCGCGTACATGAACACCGGCATACAGCGCTCGAGCGCTACGCCCATGCTGTCGAACACGACTACATCCCCGGCAGGCAAGGTCATCCCCGGCAAGCAGCAGTGGAGGAAGGACCTCACGAGGATAGTGGCGGCCCATAACATCCCGTATGCGGCTCAGGCGAGCCCGCACAACTGGTCTGACCTGTCGAAAAAGGCCGAGAAGGCCATGCAGGTAAACGGCCCGGCATTTCTTAATGTCATGTCGCCGTGTCCGCTCGGCTGGTATACGAAATCGGAAGATTCCATCAAGTTGGCGAAGCTTTCCGTAGATACATGTTACTGGCCCCTTTACGAGATCGAGAACGGGGTGCTTAAGATAACCTACAAGCCCAAGGAGAAAAAGCCGCTTGCCGAATGGCTGAAGCCCCAGGGCAGGTTCAAACACCTGTTCAAGCCTGAGAACGCCCATCTGCTTGAGGAGTTCCAGAATCGCGTTGACATGGAATGGCAGAGGCTCCTGGACCTTGACGGGAAGCGCCTGTAACGGGCGTTTTCCATCCATGACCGGGTACAGAGCATAAGGAAGGAAACTGATGTCCCAGAGTTCGTTCGTGATGTTCGATGAGGAATACCGCGAGATATCCGCGGTAGTAGAAAAGCTCCTCAGGGAAACAAACGCCAAATGCGTCTATCTTGTCGATAAGGACGGACAGCTCATCTCCTCGACAGGAGATACGCAAAATATAGACGCCACCTCGCTGGCTTCCCTCACGGCAGGCAACATCGCAGCCACGGGCGGGCTTGCCAAACTCATCGGGGAGAAGGAGTTCTCCATCCTTTTCCACGAGGGCGAGAAGGACAACCTGCATATCTCGGTCGTCGGCCAGCGGGTCATCCTTGTCGTCATCTTCGACAAGAGGTCTTCACTGGGTCTCGTCAGGCTCAGGGTTAAGAAGGCGAGCGAAGAGCTTGGCAAGAGCATCCAGAAACTCCTTTTAAGGATGGAGGAGGGCTCTGACAAGGAAAGCCTCCTTAAAGAGATAACCGACGACGATATAGAGAGGCTCTTCCATTAACCGTTTATTCGCGGAAATAAGGCCTCTCATAAACGCTTGCAGCAGCCGCGCCGGCAGGTCCGGGGTGGTTTCTGACACCTATCTCCCGGAGCCGACGGTCGCAAGATGTCATTCATAAATTATTCCTCCAGGGAAATAAACTGCAAGATCGTGTACTACGGTCCGGGCCTGTGCGGCAAGACCACGAACCTGCAGCACATCTACAGGAAGACCAGGCCCGAGGCAAAGGGTAAGATGATAACCCTTGCCACCGAGACCGAGAGGACGCTTTTTTTCGATTTCCTCCCTCTCTCTCTCGGCGATATTAAGGGCTTCAAGACGAGATTCCACCTCTATACCGTTCCCGGGCAGATATTCTATGACGCTTCCAGAAAGCTCATTTTAAAGGGCGTTGACGGAATAGTCTATGTCGCCGACTCTCAGGTCGAGAGGATGGACGCGAACATGGAAAGCTTCGACAACATGCGCATAAACCTCGACGAGCAGGGCTATAACCTCGCTGAGGTGCCGTATGTTGTCCAGTACAACAAGAGGGACCTGCCGAATGTCGTGCCGGTCTCCGAGCTGAAAAAGGTATTGAATGTCGACGGCGTGCCCGACTTCGAGGCCGTGGCGGCCGAGGGCGCGGGGGTATTTGAGACACTGAAGGCTGTCGTGAAGCTTGTACTTATCGAACTCAAGAAAAGCGCTTAGGCGCTCCTTTCGTATATTCCAAAATTCATTTCAGGGAGTCTCAAGTGAGCCTTAGACAGGACATCCACAAGGACATTGCCGTTGCCATGAAGTCCGGCGACAAGGAAAGGCTTTCTACGGTCCGCATGCTCATGAGCGCCATCAAGTACAAGGAAGTCGACGCCCATCGGGAGTTGACCGACGAGGAGACTATCGCCGTCATCTCGTCCCTCGTGAAGCAGAGGCAGGACTCTATCGAGCAGTTCACCAAAGGCAACAGGCTTGACCTCGTGGAAAAGGAATCAAAAGAATTAGAGGTGCTTAGGACCTATCTGCCTCCCCAGCTTTCGGAAGCCGAAGTGCGCGATATCATAAAGAAGGCCGTGGCCGAAACCGGCGCGACCGGGCAGAAGGACATGGGCAAGCTAATGAAGGTCGTGATGCCGCAGGTCAAGGGCAAGGCTGATGGAAAAATGGTGAATGATATAGTGAAAGAGCTGTTGGGCTAAGTCCCCTGATATTACCCGTATAAGATTAAGCCCCGCGAGGTTTTCGAACCTGCGGGGCTTTTTTGTTATAAGTCTGTCATTCTGAGCGCAAGCGACAATTTTTGCAGGATAGCAAAAATTGAACTTCGAGCGTAAGCGAGAAGGCCCGAAGGGTCGAGCCCCAAGGATGGGGCGAGATAAGAATCTCGTTTTTCGTGCTCGGGCGTCCTTATACGCTTGGATTAAAAAGATTGCAGGGTTACGCTTCGCTAACGAAACTTTTTGGAAAAATAATATGAGTGAAATTATTGAATTATATTTTGAAGTCGGGTAGGGTGCGCTGTGCGCACCATTCCTTTCTGGTTACAGCACAAAATATGAACGGTGCGCACAGCCGGGTAGGGTGGGCACCGCCCACCATTTTTTTGGCGGGCATTGCCCGCCCTACGAGACCTTAGCGGGTTCAGGTTTGTAACCTGAACCCGAATATTCGGTAAATGCATCGTGCTGCCAGTTCGAACTAAAAGGTTCAGGGTACAACCCTGAACCTGCTAAGAAATCCATTGCGGCTCTTGTACCCGTTTTGATTTTTGTTTTTATAATATGGCTCATAATTAAAATCAGTAATTAACCGGGGAGGGTGGCACCGCCCACCTTTTTTTTGCGGGCATTCCCGCTCTGCAAAAAGATTTTTTCCATCCCCTTCAAGCCTTTTTCACCCCTTTCCCCATCCACCCCTCAAAAATGTAGAACTTGGGATATAATCTCGGTATAATTGGTCAACCTAAATACATTATGCGAAAAGGCCGGGGATGAAGATAAGGGAGATCTACGACAGGGCGATTAAAACGGGCAGGGAGCTCGACCCCAGGGGGCATGACGAAGTCTCCCGCGAGCTTGAACGCTCCAAGAAGGACTACGACGAGCTTAAGGAAAAGGACAAAAAGTTCTTTGACCCCGAAAAGCTCACCAACCCCTACGCCGACTCGCGCATACTCTTCGGAGACCCTGAGAGGGAAGTCAAAAGAGCCCTCGTCGGCATAGACATGGAAGTGGGCGAAGTCGTTCTCGCGGACAGGCTCACGGAAAAGGGCAAGCCCATCGACCTCATCATAGCGCACCATCCCGAAGGCAGGGGAATGGCCAAGCTCTACGATGTCATGGACATGCAGTCCGGCATACTCCTTAAATACGGAGTCCCCATAAATGTGGCCGAAGACATAATGGACGAGCGCATCAGGGAAGTCGAAAGAAGGCTCATGCCCGCCAATCACAACAGGGCGGTCGACGCGGCAAGGCTCCTCGATATCCCGCTCATGTGCCTGCACACTCCCGCTGACAACTGCGTGACAGACTATCTGCAGAAGCTTTTTGACGAGTCGAAGCCGTATTTCGTTTCCGACATCGTAAAGATATTGAAGGATATCCCCGAGTACATGACATCCATGAGCGAAGTCGGCTTGGCCCCGAAGGTCGTGACCGGCTCAGAGAAGCGCAGGGCCGGCAAAGTATTCGTAGACATGACCGGCGGCACCGGCGGGTCGAAGAAGGCTTTTGAGAAGCTCTCGCAGGCCGGGGTCGGCACCATCGTCGGCATGCACATCAGCGACGACCACAGGAAAGAGGCTGACAAGTTTCATATCAATGTCGTGATAGCGGGCCATATCCCAAGCGACAACCTTGGGATGAACCTGCTTCTGGATAACGCTCTCGACGGCGTGGAAGTCGTCGCGGCCTCGGGTTTCAGGAGAATAGCAAGGACCTGAACCGGGTAACCCTTTGCAGTTTATGCCGTGGACCAGACTACCTTAGAGACACTTGAATTTCCCGCAGTTTTAAAAGAGCTCGCCTCTTTTTCCATGACCCCCGTGGGAAAAGAGCAGATCGAGGGCGTGAGGCCTTCGTCCTCCGTCACAGAGATAGAAGAGGCGTTCAAAGAATACTCCGAGCTGGCCGGGATATTGAAGGTCTCCGGCACGCTCCCGCTCGGCGGCATCAGCGACATAAGGCCGGTGCTAGCGAGGCTCGACCCGGTTGGGGCGTTCCTGCTTGCGCCTGACCTTCTCCTCATTCGTTCCAACATCACGGCTTCGGCCCTCATCAAATCCCTCAACACGGCTTCTTTCAGCAGGCTTTACCCTCGAATTTCAGCCAGGATAGAGAACCTGTCCATCCAGGACGAGCTCAAAGAGGAACTGGAGCGCATACTTGACGACAGGGGCGAGATAAAAGACACGGCGTCGACCACCCTTTTCAGGATAAGAAAAGAGATACGAGCGAATAAAGACAGGGCCAGGAAGATCCTTGAGTCCATCACCACTGACAAAGATATAAAAGAATACCTCCAGGAAGATATCATCTCCATCAGGGACGACCGTTATGTGCTCGCCATAAAGGCAGGTGTGCACGCGGGCTTTCAGGGCGTTGTGCACGGCAGGTCTGGGAGCGGGGCGACTTACTTTATCGAGCCCATAGCGCTTGTCGAGCTGAACAACAAGGTCACCATCCTTAAAAAAGAGGAGAAGACCGAGGAGATAGAAATACTCAAAGAGGCTACAAGGAAGGTCTCCCTTCAGCGCGAGCCTTTGCTTGCGGACCTCGAGGTCGCCGCCTTCTTAGATGTTATACAGTCCAAGGCCCTGTTTGGCCGTGAGACAGGCTCGATAGTCCCTGAGATAAGAGAGCGCGGCGAGGTAAGGCTTTTGTCGGCCCTCCACCCGATTCTGGTCTTCAAGGAGAAACGGGGCGCGTCCCGGGCCATACCCATCGACCTCGTAATACCGGACGACAGGGGCGTGCTCGTCATATCGGGCGCGAACACGGGCGGCAAGACCGTCGCCCTCAAGACTCTCGGGCTTCTGACGCTCATGGCCCTTTCAGCCCTGCCCATACCGGTGGCCGAGGGCTCTGCGGCAGTGGCGTTCAAGGAGATATTCTCGGACATAGGGGACAGGCAGGACATCATAGCTTCGCTTTCGACTTTTTCGGCCCATGTGAAGAGGATGGGCGAGTTCCTCTCTAACGCGGTGCCCGGCTCGCTCGTGCTCATAGACGAGATAGGCGCTGGCACAGACCCCTCAGAAGGCGGGGCCTTTGCTCTGGCAGCCCTTGAGACCCTCCGTGAGCGCGGGGCAAAGATAATAATAACGACTCATTTGAACCTCTTGAAAGCCCATGCGCAGGTGGACGCGAATTACCTTAACGCATCGGTCGAGTTCGATGAAAAGACATTGAGGCCTCTTTACAGGCTCCGCTACGGCGTGCCGGGGCCGAGCCTTGGCCTTTCCATAGCGCAGAGTTTAGGGATTCCCGAAGCCGTCATAAACAGGGCACATGGATATATAAAGGAAAAGGAAGGGGCTTTCATCGAGTCCATAAGGATACTCGAAGAGGAAAAAGAGACGGTAAGGAAACTGAGGGAGCGTCTTGATTCCCTTGAGGCCCAGAGGCAAAAAGCCCTGGAGCGGCTCAGGCAGGACCGGGGAGTGATGGTCGAGCGGGCCAAACGCAACATCGACGCTATGGTCGGCAAGGCCGGGGAAGAGATACGGGAGTCGATACAGAAGTTCAGGGAAGAAGGCAAAGCCGCCTCCGGCAAGCGGACGGCAACAGAGGTGTTGAAGGCGGGCGACAGGCTTAAAGAAAAGCTCGGCCATAAAAAAGAGCGCTATATCCCGAAAAAAGGGGACAGGGTCTCGCTTTCGGGCTCAAATACGAAAGGCACAGTCATTACCGTTGACACCGATGGAAAAAAGGCCGAGGTGATGGTCGGAAACCTCAAGGTGTGGGCGCCCTGGGATAAGCTCGAAAGAAGGGGCGGCGTCGAGGCGAAGCCGTCTCAAGGAATAAGCGTAAGCGCCGATATGGAAATAGCTTCCACCCTGAACATAATAGGGATGAGGGTCGAAGAGGCTTTGCCGTTCGTGACGAAGTTTCTGGACAACGCCCACTCAAGCGGCCTTCAGAGCGTCGATATAATCCACGGCGTCGGCACCGGAAGGCTTTCAAAGGCAGTCGAGGAAAATCTGAAGGGCCATCCGCTTGTGAAATCTTTCCATCACGCCGAACCATCAAGGGGCGGCGGCGGTGTGACTGTAGTCGAACTGAAATAAAAGGAATAATGAGTATACCAAAGGAAAAAATAGAAGAGGTACGCGAGCGGGCCAGCATAGTGCAGGTCATAAACGAGTATGTGCCGCTTACGAAACGGGGCCACAACCATGTGGGCCTGTGCCCCTTCCACTCCGAGAAGAGCCCTTCGTTCACCGTGAACGAAGAGAAAAAGATATTCTACTGCTTCGGCTGCAACGAGACCGGCAATGTAATAACCTTTCTGATGAAAAAAGACGGCCTGGCCTTCCCCGAGGCCGTAAGGGCGCTCGCGTCCAGGTACGGCATCACCATAAACGAGTCCAAAAGTGGTGTCCCTGACGAAAGGGATCAGATATACTCTGCTCTCAAGGCCGCCTCAGAGTACTTCTCAGGGATGCTGCGCACTACTGCCGGAGACCCGGCAAAGGAATATCTGAAGGGCAGGGGCCTGACGGGCGAGCTTGCCAAGAGGTTTCTTATAGGGTTTGCCCCGAACAAGTGGGACGGCCTGTTCATGTTCCTCAAGAAAAAGGGCATAGGGGTCGACGCGGCTTGCAAGGCGGGCCTCCTTGTGAAAAAGGATAAAGGGCCGGGCTGCTACGACAGGTTCAGGAACAGGGTCATCTTCCCGATAACCGATGTCAGGGGCCGGATAATAGGCTTCGGCGGAAGGGCGATGGATGACAAGTCTTTGCCCAAGTACTTGAACTCCCCCGAGTCTCCGGTATTCAAAAAGGGCGAGACCCTTTTCGGCCTTGCCCAGGCAAAAGAGGCGGTTTCGAAAGAGGGCTTCGTTTTAGTCGTCGAAGGGTATTTTGATCTGGTCGCCCTGCACAGGCACGGCTTTTTGAACAGCGTCGCCACTATGGGCACAGCCCTTACGACCGACCATATAAGGATCTTGAAGGGTTACACCTCTTCCATATACGCGCTTTTCGATTCGGACGAGGCAGGGAAAAAGGCCGCGCTCCGCGGGCTCAATCTTTTCCTCAACGAGGATATCTCGTGCAGGGCCGTGCTTTTGAACCAGGGCAAGGACCCGGACGAGTTTTTGCAGCTGGCCGGGCCTGACGCCTTGCGCGAGGCCATCGTGGACGCGCCGACCCTTATGGAGTTCTACCTGGGGTCGCTCAGGGCCAGACTCAACATGTCCGCCCCCGAAGGCAAGAAGAAGTACTTCGAGGACGCGCTCTCGTATCTTTCGAAGATAGGCAACCTGGCTGAAAGGGGCCATTACGCGACTATTGTGGCTTCCACGCTGGGCATAGGGGTTGATTCGGTCTATGACGCGATAAAGGGCGCGAGCAACCCAGGAAACTTGAAAGTAAAGAGCGGCTTTCAGGCGAGAAGCCTTCCTGAACTTACGCTTTTAAGGGTCATAATGAAGCACCCGGAGCTCTTGAGCCCCGAGGTCGAAGCCGCTTTCGAGGCTTTTACTGACAATGAGCTGAAGGCGGCCGCAAGGGCTGTTGCCGGGTTATGCCACGAAGGCGTGGAAATTTCCGGGCCTGCTCTGCTGGAGCGGGTCGAAGGCGAAGCGCTGAAAGGCGCCATGGCCGAGCTTCTTTTCAGGGATATGGACGGCTTTGTGGAAGAGCCAGCAAGGATGGTGCAGGACAGTTTGAAAAGTATCATGAACAGGGGTAAAGTTAAGACATCTACTCAGGATATGATAAAACTCCTCGAACAGATGGGCAAGTCTGATATAGCGATAGAGCTGAGAAAAAGGATAGAGGTAGGCCCCTCTGGAAAAAGGCACTGACAGGGAAGTGGATATGGGAAGGCAGATGGAGCTGGAACCGGGGATGAAAGACCCGGAAATAGAAGATCTCGAGCTGGAAGGCGAGGACGTCGAAGGCATCGACCTCGACGACGAGGAGGCCGGGGATGTCCGGCTTCCGTCGGAGGCCCTTGAGCCTGATACCGCGCCTGCGGACATGGTCGGACCTGGGCCTTCGGCGGGTGCTGACCCTGTAAGGACCTACCTCAAGGAGATGGGCTCGGTCTATCTCCTTACCAAGGACGAAGAGATAGCCCTGGCCATGCGCATTGAAGAGGGCAAGGCCGCCATTGCCAGGGAACTCCTTGCCACGCGCTCGATAATAGAAGAGATAGAGCGGCTGAGGGACTCTCTTGCCGAACGCTTTCGCGGCGACGATGAACTCGAGTCAGATGACGAAGAGGCATTTGTAAGCGAGGACGAAGAGGAATTAAGGGCCGTCTTCGACAAGATAGAGGACGCGCTCAAAATATACGCCAAGGCCTCGAAACAGAAGGATACCGGCAAGGCCAGGGAAAAGCTCCTCGAGCTTGTGCTCGAGATAGAAAAAACGGCTGATGTATACGAAAAGACGATAGAGAACCTCAGAAAGGCCCGCGAAGAGATGAAGCGGCTCGGGGCGCGCAAGGCGTTCATCGAGGAGACGCTCAGGGCCTCAGGGGCTGGCTTCGACGCCCTTGCCGCTGACCCGACGGGCCCTGCCGCCGAATACGCGCTGACCGTAAAGGAGCTTGAAGTCCTCAGCGAGCGCATTGGGCTTGACGAGGAAGGGCTCTCGGCCCTGCTGGCCAGGATAGACGAATGGCACCTCAGGGTCGATGAGGCCAAGCAGAAGCTTGTAAAGGCCAACCTGAGGCTTGTGGTAAGCATCGCCAGAAGGTATCTGAACAGAGGCCTGCAGTTCCTCGACCTTATACAGGAAGGCAACATCGGCCTCATGAGGGCCGTTGAAAAGTTCGAATATAAAAGAGGGTACAAGTTCTCGACTTACGCGACCTGGTGGATAAGGCAGGCCATCTCCCGGTCGATAGCGGACCAGGCGCGCACCATACGCGTCCCTGTGCACATGATAGAGACCATAAACAAGCTGGTGCGCATATCCCATTACATGACACAGGAGAAGGGAGTGGAGCCCACCCCTGAAGAGATCGCGGCGGTCATGAACCTTTCTGTCGACAAGGTCAGGAAGATAATGAAGATAGCCAGGGAGCCCATTTCCCTTGATACTCCCGTGGGAGACGACGGCGACAGCCTGCTGGGGGACTTCATAGAGGACAAGGAAGCGGCTGTCCCTCATGATGAAATAATAAATAACGACCTTACCGGCCATATGAGCGAGGTGCTCGCGACCCTTTCTCCGAGGGAGGAGAAAGTCTTGCGCATGAGGTTCGGCATTGGAGAGGTGAAGGACCACACGCTTGAGGAAGTGGGGGCCTTTTTCAATGTCACGCGCGAACGGATTCGCCAGATCGAGGCCAAGGCTTTAAGGAAGCTCCGCCACCCCAAAAGGTGCAAGAAGCTCAAGACCTTCTCAGAGAAATGAGCGTCAGGAAACTGGCGCACAGATTACTAAAGTCTTGATTCGTGCTTTTTTCAACCCACGAAAAGTGATTTTTTTTTGACGCGCAAGACCCGCTGAAGCATTTGTTTTTCCTGTCAATTTTCTTAACGAACAGTTTTAATGTGCCGCTTTTATTAATTTTTTCTGAATTTTCCCTTGACAAGTTTTAATAACCAAATATAATAGCGGTAAAGGTAGACAAGCCTGAGGGCTCAAGACGGGTCTGACGGTTTACGGCGATGATGCCATAGTGCGACCATGCAGGTTGCGCGATGGCTTTTTTTTTGACAAAACAGATCATGCTACTCCCAAGGGGGAATTAAATTATGAAGAAAATCTTATCAGCGCTGTTTGCCATAACAGCGCTGGCCCTTGCGGGAGGGGCTGAGGCAATAACGGTAAGCGATTACCCTGCGGGGACAGCGGCAAACGGAATAGGCGGCTCAAGGCATAACATGGGCGGCCTCGGAAGGGTAATAACGACTACCGCCACAACAGAGATATGCGTATTCTGCCATACGCCTCACCATACGAATACCTCTAATAACCTGAAGCCCATGTGGAACAGGGCAACACAGGCCCCGGCAACCTATACGGCTTACGGCACCACCTTGGGCGGGACTACGGTCGCCAGCGGCGATATCGGTTCAACGACACTGGCCTGCCTTAGCTGCCATGACGGCGTTACCACCTTTGACAACCTCGTCAACGCGCCGGGAAAAGCTGGCGTTACCGCTGGCGGCGCAGACCGTGGCTGGGCTTTTGCAATGCCTGTAGCGAATGAGTTCATACCGCCCAACGCGGCGTACCACAAGTTCAACATAGCGCCCTTTACCTGTACCACCTGCCACTCGGCTGACCAGATACAGAGGCTGTTGATAGGCACCGATCTCTCCAACGACCACCCGGTTTCTATATCTTATAACTCCAGCGTGGCTGGCTTGAGGCCAACGGACACCATCATCGCCTCGATCGACCTTACGAGTGACCTGGCATCGTCGGCGGGAACGGCCTTCGGTTCAAACCTTGCTCAGAACCGCTGGGCTGTGAGGGGTTTTGTCTCTAACACCGCGACAATCGCCGACCTGCTCCGCGACGGAAAAGTCGAGTGCTCATCCTGCCATGACCCCCACTTCAGGAACCTGAGCTGGGATGAGGCCGAGCCTACCTGGACGAGCCAGGGAGCGCCAGCCACTGGAGACGGAGCCACTTGGTGCGGAAATGTGGGAGAGGCCTGCACTGACGGCCAGTTTTTGAGAAGGGTCGGCGGCAACACCGGCTCAGGCGTGTGCAGGACCTGCCATAACAAGTAACTGAGACTTTCGACAAGACTGAAAGGCCGGCGGAACTCCGCCGGCCTTTTTTATTGCGGGGGAGGAAGCGTGACAGGGCATTAAAACCTGCTTGGTCAGTCGGTTTGAGCGCATTAGAGATGTCTTGAGCGAAGCGAAGGGGAAGAATCCCGCAGTCAATGGAATAAGCAGATTTCGAGAGTTCCTCGCCGTCTTCCTCCTCATCTGGTCTGTCATACTGAGCGAAGCGAAAAATCTCACAGTTAAGGAATGATTTGAGAGTTCTTAGCGTGAAGATTTGTTCAGAACTTTTTCCGAAATATTTGATAAGGGAGAAAAACCGGAAGAAGAGAACAGCTCAAGGCGAAAAGAACCCGGCGTCTGCTCGATATCTATATGCGCTCAGGATGATATTCCCGTGGGAAATGCAGTGAAGGCTGACGCGACCCTGCAATGGTCAGGGGTCTGCCGCTTACGGACAATGTGTCTGGCTGTCTGCGAGCCGGATTGTGAAAATCAGAAGATAAGGTTAGGAAAGGATTACGGCTGGCTTTTTGGGGTGGTCTGCTGGTTTTGAGAAGCCGGGGCAGCAGGGGCGGCTGCCGGGGCGGTCATGGGTTCATTGCTCTTTTTCAATATTTCCTGTACGGTCTTCTGCATCGAATTGAGCTTGAGCATCATCTCGTTGGCTTCCGAGCCCTTGAAGTTCGTGAAGATGACGAGCTTCATCTCGGACATGTCTCTCAAGAGCCCTTCAAGGTCGTTCTGGAGCCTGCCGAGCTTTGCCTGTGAATAATCCTGCTGGGCCTTGAGTTCTATGTATCGATTGGTCAGCTCGCTCAAGGTCCTTCCGCGTTCCTGGACCTTTATCTCGAGCGCGCGTTCGGTAGCGGCGTTCTCGGTGCGCTCCTTGTTCATCTTCTGCATCAGCAGATTGATGTTCTCGTCGTAGGCGCCCCTTGAGACGCACCCCTCAGCGAACAGGGGAAGGGCCAGAAGGCCTGCGGCAAAGATGATCTTTTTTCTGAGTGTAAGACAAGCCATGGGAGCATAATACCAGATTGGGAGCGCTTTTGGAAGAAAAACGGCTCAGCCGGGCTTACCGCGGATTTGGCGAACGCTAAATTGTTTGACTTATGCCGGTTTTCTGGTATAATCTCCATTCCGGTTTTAAAGGCAGGGGGAGTTATTCCCTGCGGAGTATTCCATCAAAAAGAACGATGTGTCATGGATGGGGGGTGTTACGATTGTCAGAAGTCAAGGTTTATGATGACCAGCTCGAGAAAGCGCTCAAGATCCTCAAGCGCAAGCTCGCTCAGGACGGAACCTTCAAAGAGATAAAGAAGCGGAGGTTCTACGAGAAGCCCAGCGTAAAGAAGAAGAGAAAGCGTCAGGAAGCGGCAAAGCGCCGTGCCAAGGCCTCCAAGAAGAGCGCGAGAAGGGCTCAGGATTAAAAGAGCTCCCGCCTTTTAAGAGTAAATAAAGAGGGCCCCGGTTATCCGGGGCCCTCTTTCTATTTCGGGTTTTTCATTCCGGATGATGCTGCCTTTGAAGCGTTCTTTTCTCCCTTTCTTTGCTAAAGAGGGGCAAGGGAGATTAACTCAAAACCAATAATCCCCCTTTAGAAAAGGGGGAAGTTAAAGCCAAGAGGCATTGAGTTTGCGGCAAAGAGGTATTTTGTAAGGAAGCTCATTCCTGGTTACCCCTCTTTTATAAAGAGAGGGCAGGGGAGATTATCTGAAAACCAATAATCCCCCTCAGTCCCCCTTTAGAAAGGGTCTTAGGAAGCAACCTCATCTTTGGAAAATCGAGCATTTTGAGATTGCTTCGTCGTTTCACTCCTCGCAATGACAGCAATAATGAGAATTAATCAGAGCTTCCTTAAAAGCGTTTCCTCTTACTGCCTTTCCTTGACAAGTGAATCGACTATGCCCGGGTCGGCAAGCGTCGAAGTGTCCCCAAGGTCTTCGGTCTCGCCCTGGGCTATCTTCCGGAGAATCTTTCTCATTATCTTGCCGCTTCTGGTCTTCGGGAGGCCGGTGGTGAAGTGTATCTTGTCCGGCTTGGCGATGGGGCTTATCTCATGTCTGACATGCTCTTCGACTTCTGTCTTGAGCTCAGGGGTTATCGCGATACCTTCTTTCAATACGACAAAGGCGTATATGCCCTCGCCCTTTACGGCATGCGGGTAGCCAACGACAGCGGCCTCAGCCACGGACGCGTCAGAGACCAGCGCGCTTTCAATTTCAGCGGTGCCGAGCCTGTGGCCTGAGACATTGAGAACATCGTCTATCCTGCCCATTAGCCAGAAATCTCCGTCTTCGTCAACCCTCGCGCCGTCTCCGCTCATGTAAAAGCCGGGGAAGCGGCTGAAGTAGATTTCCTTGATGCGCCTGTTCTCCGGGTCTCCGTATGTGCCGCGCAGCATGCCGGGCCAGGGCTTTTCAATGACGAGGTAACCGCCCTCGTTTGTTTTGGCGGGCCTGCCGTCTTCTTTCAGGACCTTCGGGACGATGCCGAAAAACGGCCTCGTAGCGGAGCCCGGCTTCAAGGTGGTGGCTCCAGGCAGGGCTGATATGAGTATGCCGCCAGTTTCGGTCTGCCACCATGTGTCCACGACCGGCAGCTTGCTTTTGCCGACGACTGAATGGTACCACATCCATGCCTCTGGGTTTATGGGCTCGCCCACTGAGCCGAGAACGCGCAGGCTCGTGAGGTCGCGCTTTTCGACCCAGCCGGTCCCGCACCTCATGAGAGCCCGTATGGCAGTGGGCGCGGTATAAAATATGTTGACCCCGTGTTTTTCGATTATCTCCCAGAACCTGCCGGGGTTTGGCCATGTCGGCACACCCTCGAACATGAGGGAGGTCGCGCCAACCGCGAGCGGGCCGTACAGGATATAGCTGTGGCCCGTGACCCAGCCTATGTCAGCGGTGCAGAAGTAAACATCTTCTTCTTTGTAATCGAATATCCATTTGAAGGTGAGGGCGCAATAGACCATGTAGCCGCCGGTCGTGTGCAGCACGCCTTTGGGCTTGCCTGTCGAGCCGCTCGTGTAGAGTATAAAGAGCGCATCCTCTGAGTCCATCTCCTCAGGGGGGCAGATGCCCGTGATGCCGGGCGCGTCCATCTCGTCGTGCCACCAAGAGTCCCTGTCCTCGACAAACGGGACCGGGTTCCCTGTCCTTTTGACTACGATGACTTTTTCTATTCCCGGGCACTCGGCCAGAGCCGCGTCACAGTTCTCTTTCATTGGTATGGGCTTGCCGCCCCTTACGCCCTGGTCAGAGGTGACGACAAGCCTGGAGTCGGAATCGAGTATCCGATCGCGAAGCGACGACGGGCTGAAGCCGCCGAATACAACGCTGTGGATCGCGCCAATGCGCGCGCAGGCCAGTACCGATATCGCCAGTTCCGGTATCATGGGCAGGTATATCGTTACTCGGTCGCCTTTTGTAACGCCTGATTTTTTAAGGACATTCGCGAAGCGATTGACCTCGCGGGAGAGCTGCTGGTAGGTGTAAGTCTTTGTCGTCCCGTCGTCGCCTTCCCAGATTATCGCCGCCTTGTTCCTTTTCCATGTGGAAAGGTGGCGGTCAAGACAGTTGTACGAGGCGTTTAGTTTCCCGTTCAGGTACCATTTGACCTGGGGCTTGTGAAAGTCCCACTCAGAGACTTTGTCCCACTTCCTCGACCAGTCGAGTATCCCGCCCATGCGGTCCCAGAAGCCGTCCGGGTCGTCTATCGACTCTTTGTAAAGCTTTTCGTATTCATCGGCCCCTTTTATGTGGGCGTTTTCCTGAAGCTCCGCAGTGGGCGGGAAGACCCTCCTCTCCTGAAGGAGCACCTCTATTGATTCTCTTTTGTCTACCGGCATGAGTTATCTCCATGTTGTATTTCGGGCCTTAAGGGCCATGCCTTTAGAAAAGATTAACTTATGCGGCAAGTAGTGTCAAGCTTGCCGGCAGGCAGCATAACCTTGCATAAATACTGAGTATATGTTAAAAAATCCTGATAAGCTTGAGGGGCATGACTAATGAACACCGGCTATAACCAGAATGTGCTTTTCAGGGGCGAGGTCTACCACATACAGACAGAGGACGGCGGGCAGGCAAACCCTGTCGTGACGACTCTTCTTTTCAAGGGCGGAACTGTGCTTGCCTCGAAGAAGGTCAGCTACGCTGATATGGCCCTCTCGGGCGACATAGGCGTGGCAGTGAGGTCCCTTATGACCGAGCAGCACGCGAATATGCTCCGCGAACTGAAGGCAGGCCTTTTCCACAAGGAAAATAACGATAAGGAAATTCAATAGATGAGCATTACCGCTATAAGGGGCTTCAATGACATACTCCCCGGCGACACTGAACTCTGGAGGCACATCGAAAGATGCGCGTGGTCGATATTCCGTACCTGCGGCTTTGGCGAGATAAGGCTTCCCATAGTCGAGAAGACCGAGCTGTTCATGCGCTCCATCGGCGAGACGACCGATATAGTCGAAAAAGAGATGTACACCTTTGCCGACCGCCACGGCGACGCCATTACCCTGAGGCCTGAGGGCACTGCCCCGGCGGTGAGGGCGTATATAGAGCACAAGCTCTATACTGCGCCGGTCACGAAGCTCTATTATACCGGCCCCATGTTCCGCTACGAGAGGCCGCAGAAGGGCAGATACCGCCAGTTCTATCAGATAGGCGCGGAGGTTCTCGGAGATGAGAGCCCGAGGAGCGACGCCGAGACCCTTTCCATGCTCATGAAGTTTTTCGGGACCCTCAAGATTCAAGGCGCGACATTGCAGATAAATTCGCTCGGGGACGCTTCATGCCGTCCCGCCTACAAGGAAAAGCTCTACAACTACCTCAAGGAGAGGGCAGGGGAGCTTTGCGAGAACTGCGTGAGGAGGATTGAGACCAACCCCTTGCGCGCGCTCGACTGCAAGGCCGCTGGCTGCATCGAAGCCACATCGAGCGCGCCTTCCCTCGTCGATTCTCTCTGTGAGCCCTGCGCGGTCCACTTTGACAGGGTGAAATATTTCCTTAAACTCTATGGGATAGAGCCTCTCGTGAACCCCAGGATGGTAAGGGGGCTTGATTACTACACAAGGACGACTTTCGAGATAACCGCCGACAACGGCCTCGGCTCGCAGAACGCGGTTGCCGCTGGCGGCAGGTACGACGGTCTTGTAGAAGAGCTTGGAGGGCCAGCCACCCCATGCTTCGGCTTTGCCATAGGCATGGAGAGGCTCGCTATGCTTCTTAACAGGGAGCAGGTGGCCGCGGCCCCGCTTACGGTCTTCATCGCACTCGGGATTGATGCCGAGAAAAAGGGCGTTGAGCTCGTCTCCGCATGGAGAGAAGCCGGGATAAGGGTAGTCGAGGATTTTTCCGCCGGGGGCTTGAAGTCCAGGATGAAGCGGGCGGACAGGCTTGGGGCCGACTACGCCGTCATTGTCGGCGAGAATGAGCTGAACCAAGGGGTCGCGACAGTAAAAGACATGAAGCAGGCCACTCAGGAGACGGTCGCCTGGGACAGGGTGGCCGACCTTATTAAGGGCGGCAAGTAATTGAAGGGTGCTTCTAAAATTAGAAATTTTTTCCGAGGTCGAGGAAGGGCGGAAATGAAAAGCGCAGCATATATAGATAAATATGTGAGCATTTTCATTTGCGCCCTGACAAAGAGATCGGGAAAAAGAGCAATTTTTAGAGGCACCCTGAACGGAAAGGGGGAAGCTTGCACCTCCCGGTATTAGATTCGCCGCTTGTCATAATCGCTGCCCTCGTCATATTCATACTGACCGCGACAGGCGTGGTGCTCGTCCTCTGGATAGCCATGCCCTTTTCCATGTTCGGCGTCAAGGGACACCTGAAAAAGATGGTAGAGGAGCAGGAGAAGACGAACAGGCTCCTTGAGGCTGTCGTCGAATCAATGCGTAAAGAAAGCCACGCGCCCGCCGAAATGAAGGAAGACAACCCTTAGTACGCCCCATTCCGGCTGGAAGCCGATAGATAATGACTGAAAAAAAGACCCTTACGATCGAGTTCGTGGCCGCCCTCCTCAAAAAAAGAGGGCTCTTGACGGAGAACGATGAAAGGGAACTCGCCATAAAGGGTGATGCCGGGAAGGCAAGGCTCCGCAAATCAAATGAGTCGTTCTACTCTTCCAGACGCCTTCAGACCGTCTCCGAGACCATCTCCGCCGCCGAGGTCATAGCTTCTTTCGAGTTCCTTGTCCCCGGCACTGAAAAGTACCTTACCGAAGACATGATAACCGAGGCGATAGCCGCTGAAGCGGGCCTTCCGTACAGGAAGATAGACCCGCTGAAGCTCAACCTCGAAACGGTCACTTCCCAGATACCAAGGCCATTTGCCCAGAGGCACCTTGTGGTGCCTATAGAGGAAAAGGGCGGCATCATAACCCTGGCGGTCGCGGACCCGTTCAACCTCGAGGCAGTGGAGAACCTCAGGCACTCGAGGAAGATGAAGCTCGAGCTGGTCTTGAGCTCGAAGTCCGACATTTTGAAGATCGTGAGGGAGTTCTACGGTTTCAGGTACTCGGTAAGCGCGGCGCAGAAGGAATCCGGCGGGGTCGCCGACCTCGGGAACCTCGAACAGTATGTAAGGCTCAAGGGCGCGGTCGAGCTTGAGGCTACCGACCAGCACATAGTCAACGCTGTCGAGTACCTCCTGCACTACGCCTACGACCAGAAGGCGTCAGACATACACATAGAGCCAAAGAGGGAACGCTCTCTCGTGAGGCTCAGAATAGACGGGGTGCTTCATTACATCCATTCAGTGCCCAGGGCCGTCCACCCATCGATTGTATCGCGCATAAAGATGCTCTCCCGCATGGACATAGCGGAAAAGAGGAAGCCGCAGGACGGGCGCATAAAGACCTCTTTCAGGGACAGGGAGATGGAGCTTCGCGTATCCACCCTTCCCACGGCCTTTGGCGAGAAGATAGTCATAAGGATATTCGACCCGGAAGTCCTGTTTCAGGACTTGTCGGGGCTGGGGTTCACCCCAAGGGAGCACGAGCTGTTCAGCTCGTTCCTCAAGAGGACATACGGAGTCGTGCTGGTGACCGGGCCTACCGGAAGCGGCAAGACGACCACTCTTTACTCGGCGCTGAAGTCTTTGTCATCGCCCGAGGTGAACATAGTCACCATAGAGGACCCGATAGAGATGATAGTAGAAGAGTTCAACCAGGTCGGGGTGCAGCCGCTTATCGGTGTGGACTTCGCCGGGAGCCTCCGCACAATCCTGCGCCAGGACCCTGACATAATAATGGTGGGAGAGATAAGGGACAAGGAGACCGCGACTAACGCGGTGCAGGCGGCCCTCACAGGCCACCTCGTGTTCTCGACGCTTCACACGAACGACGCGCCTTCGAGCATCACGAGGCTGATTGACCTGGGCGTGCCGCCCTTTCTGATAAATTCGACGGTCGCCGGGGTGCTCGCCCAGAGGCTGGTGCGTAAGATTTGCGTTCACTGCCGCAAGGAAAGGGCCCTGAAATTAGAGGAGGCGCAGAACCTCAGGCTTAAAAATGACCGCGAGTACAGGGTGTTTTTCGGCGAAGGCTGTCCCGAGTGCAGGGGCACTGGCTATAAAGGCAGGACCGGGGTGTTCGAGATACTCGATCTGACGGATAAGATGAAGGCCGTAGTGGCAAAGACAAACGACGCCGGGGTGATATTCAAGGCCGCCCGCGAAGAGGGCTTATCAACTCTGCGCGAGTCGGCAGTAAGAAAGATGCTCCAGGGACAGACGACTTACGAGGAAGTGATAACGGTAACATGAAGATAACCAAAGCAGAGTTCATATCAAGCGCCGCGAAGACAAGCCAGTGCCCCGCAACCGGCCTCCCGGAGATCGCGCTCATCGGAAGGAGCAATGTCGGGAAGTCCTCGCTCATAAACGCGTTAACGAACAGGAAGGCCCTGGCCAAGACAAGCTCGCAGCCGGGAAAGACCCGGCTCATTAACTTCTACGCCATAAACTCTACCTTTTGCCTGGTTGACCTCCCTGGGTTCGGCTACGCTAAAGTCTCCCATGACGAAAGAAGGTCATGGGAGATTATGGTCAACGAATATTTCGCGAACAGGGAATCGCTCAAGGGGGCGCTCGTCATACTCGACCCCAGGCGCGATGCCGGGCCGGTCGAAGAGAACCTCTTCGGCTGGATAAGGGACAGGGCTCTGGCGTACACGGTCGTATTCACCAAGACGGACAAGCTCTCGAAAAACCAGCTCGCCCAGAGGCTCGCCGCGCTTAAAAAGGCCATCCCGCTGGAAACTCCGGTCCTTTTTTCGGCGGTCTCCGGCGACGGCAAGCTCCAGCTCGGCAAGAGGATCCACGAGATGCTGGAGTCGCTTGAAAAGTGATTCGGGTCACTGACTCGGCGCTTGATACGGCGGTAAATTGGTTGTGGACGGGTATCCCCGCAAGCGTAGGGCTTGGTTTTTCCTTGACAAATATTTGAAAAAGGGATTAATTCGACAAATGAAACATAAAGCCATTATAAGTCTCGCGGCACTGGCCTTCGTTGCTACCGGGTGCGCCGGGGTGAACGAGCAGCAGAGGTCCATTGACAAGCTTACCCTGCAGGTGACAGACCTCCAGGCCTCTCTTGAACAGACAGGGGCGAAGGTCGACGACCTCGGGAACAGGTTCGTCCTGCTCCAGGAGAAGATAGACGCATCCCGGGCCGACATAGACAAGCTGAGCGCGGCCGTTGTGCCGTCGCACCCGCCTGAAGGGCTCACCGTAGTCCCGCTTGCCGAAGAAGAGCTGAAGTACAACCCCGGCCCCAGCCAGAAGGGGCATACTATGAAAAAAGAGACAGGGGAGGCGAGCCCCGAGGCCATGTACAACAAGGGCCAGGACTTATTTCTGTCCGGGAGGTACGAAGAGGCCAGGGGCGCGTTCAACGCTTTCCTCAAGGCCTATCCGAGGCACGGCCTTTCAGACAACGCTCTGTACTGGATAGGGGAGTCCCATTACGCGGAAAAGGATTTCGCGAGGGCGCTTGAGAAGTTCAGGGATATTGCCGATAAGTATCCAGGCGAGAACAAAGCGCCGGACGCTCTTTTAAAGGCGGGTTTCTCGCATATGGAAATGAACGAGGGTGACAGGGCCAGGGCCGTACTTGAAAAGGTCATTGCCATGTATCCCGGAACAGACGCCGCCTCCAAGGCCAAAAAGGCCCTTGAGAGCGCGGGCGAAAAGGAAGGTACGAGATGAGCCTTAAGCGGACACAGCTGCTGTCAATTGCAGCGGCGCTCTTTTTTACGGCTGGCGCGGCCATTGCCGACGAGCCTGGCACTGTGGCAGTCGAGGTCGTCGAGCCTTCAGGCGAAAAGCCGGCCGAGGTCATCTATCATAAAATAGTCCCGAAGGATACGCTCTGGGACATCACCGAGCATTATCAGAAAGACCCGTTCAAATGGCCGGGCGTATGGAAGCTCAACCCGTATATATCCAACCCGCATCTCATATATCCCGGCAATACCGTAAAATTGACGCCTGGCGGCATCGAGATACTTGAGCCGGACGACATGAAAGCCGAAGGGCTCGGCAAAGTCGGGCTCGAACCCGACGGCGCGCTCGTCCTCGAACCAGAGGTTGGGGAAGAGCCGGTACAGGCTGCCGCCCCTGCCCCGGCGGCACCGAAAGGCCCGAGCTTGAACGATTCCGCTATGGCCAGGAGCGGCTTCATAACCGAAAGGGAGCTGCAGGCCAGCGGGGCCATAATAGAGCCTAAAGAGAAAAAGATTCTCATAACCAGCGACGACGAGGTCTTTGTCTCCTTCAAGGAAAAAGAAGGCATAAAGCAGGGCAGCCGGTACACCATCTACACCGTAGGCAGGCAGATAACTCACCCTGACACGGACACGCCCATCGGATATGAAATAGACATACTCGGCAGCATCACCGTGACCAGGGCCGATGGCGTAGTGGAGGCGCTGGTCGACAACGCTTTCAGGGAGATACCTCTGGGCGCGAAGGTGCGCCCCTACAGCGAGCCCGTCCGCGAGGTGGAGATAACAAAGTCCTCCTCAGAGGTCGCCGGGGTCATAGTAATGGCCTTAGAGGGCAAAGAGAACCTCTCGGAAGGCGACATAGCCTACCTTGACAAAGGCCGGGACCACGGCCTCATGAAGGGCAATGTCATGCGCATATTCAGGCCCGTTCCCGAAGCGGCCGATCCCATGGGGAGCGGGAAAAATATCGCCCTGCCGCCTCTCGACCTCGGCACGCTTGTTGTTCTGGAAGCCGGGGAGGGCACTTCGACAGCCGTAGTAGTAAAGAGCGTGAGGCCTATTGCCTGGGGCGACAAGGTCAGCACTACCGCGAATCATTAATAGAGACAGCCTGAAATCATCAGGGGCCGGCAGACCGTCGGCCCTTCCAAGCTCCAGAATCCACAAAAAGATTTGCCAGGCTATGCCTTCAGGGGAAAAGGTTGGATGAGAAAAGGCTGAAATACTGGCTTGCCCTCAGCATGCTGAGCGGAATAGAGCGCTTCAACGCTGGAAGTCTCATTGAAAGGTTCGGTGGGCCCGAAGGCGTTTTCAACGCTGGCCCCGGGGTCCTCGAACCGTCTTTGGCGAAGCTGGTGCTCGGGTTCAAGAACTGGGACAGGGCCGAGCAAGAGATTGAGCTTGCCCGGAAAAAAGGCGCTCGTATAGTACCCTATGACGACCCTTCATTCCCGCAGGCATTGAAAAGGACCTACGACCCGCCATGTCTCCTGTACATGATGGGCAGCGCCTACAAGGAAGATTGCCCAGCCGTCGGCATCGTAGGCACGAGGCACCCTACTCAGTACGGGACCGCGATGGCCGAGACGCTGGGCCGTGACCTCGCGTACTCCGGCGTAAATGTCGTGAGTGGAATGGCCCGCGGCTGCGATATGTCCGCCCACAAAGGTGCTTTGAAAGCCGGGGGATTTACCACGGCTGTGCTTGGCACAGGGGTGGATGAAGTATACCCCGGGGAAGCAAAAAAGCTCTACTCCGAGATAATCGAAAAGGGCGTCGTCATCTCCGAGTATCTTATGGGAACGCCGCCCCATCAGTATAACTTCCCGAAAAGGAACAGAATAATAAGCGGGCTCTCCCTGGGCGTGGCAGTGGTCGAGGCGCCACTACGGAGCGGCTCTCTCATGACGGCCAGGCTTGCCCTGGAGTACGGCAGGGAGGTCTTTGCCTTTCCGGGGCAGGTCAACTCGCCGAGGAGCAGCGGCACGAACAGGCTCATAAAGGACGGGGCCATGCTCATCGAGGGCGCTAAAGACATCGTAGAGGCCCTTGGCCTGCCCACCGCGGCTGAACGCCAGGAAGTGCCGGCCATATTGCCGGAAGGTGACGAGAAGCTCCTTTTTGACGCGCTCGGCAATGATCTGGTGCAAATAGACAGCCTCTGCGAAAAGACGGGCCTCAGCGCGGCAAGGACATCCACGCTGCTGCTGAATATGGAACTCAAGGGCATGATAGAGCAGAAGCCGGGCAAATCGTTCCTGAGAAGGATATAAAACGCTGGCCGTTTTTCCGGCCGTATTTCCTTTTTATGATATAATATCAAACGGCTTCAGGCAAAAATGCCCGGTAACGGTGGTAAATGCTTGCCGTGAAAGCATTAAGCCCGGAGCTTTTCAGCGAAAAAAGTAATCATTCAGGAAGGTATCGAGGGGAATGGGAAAATCGCTTGTAATAGTTGAGTCTCCGGCAAAAGCCAAGACCATAAACAAGTTCCTGGGCAAGGACTTTATTGTGATGGCCTCGGTCGGCCATGTAAAAGACCTGCCGAAGTCCAAGCTCGGCATCGATATTGAAAACGGCTTCGAGCCGCATTACGAGGCCATAAAGGGCAAGGCGAACACCATAAAGGAATTGAAGAAGGCCGGCAAGAGCGCGGACAGGATATTCCTCGCGCCTGACCCTGACAGAGAGGGCGAGGCCATTGCCTGGCATATCGCCGAAGAGATAGACAAGAAGAACGAGAAGACCTCGAGGGTCCTGTTTAACGAGATAACCGAGAAGGCCGTGAAGGAGGCGATAGCCCACCCCATAGCCCTCGACCAGAACAAGTACGAGGCCCAGCAGGCAAGGAGAGTTTTGGACAGGCTGGTGGGCTATCAGGTAAGCCCGATACTCTGGGACAAGGTGAGAAGGGGCCTGTCCGCCGGAAGGGTCCAGTCGGTAGCGGTGCGCCTCATATGCGATCGTGAAAGGGAGATACAGGCCTTTATCCCAAGGGAGTACTGGTCTGTTACCGCCAGGTTCGAGACCCTTGGCGGAGACGCCTTCACGGCCAAGCTTGCCAAAAAGGACGGCCAGAAAATAGAGCTCAATAACGGCGATGACGCCAAGGCGGCACTCGCTGAGCTGGAAGGCGCTCCTTACAAGGTAGCCGAGGTCGAGACCAAAGAGACGAAGAGGAACCCCGCGGCTCCTTTTACGACGAGCAAGCTCCAGCAGGAGGCCGCAAGGAAGCTCGGGTTTACCGCCAAGAAGACCATGATGCTCGCCCAGCAGCTCTATGAAGGCGTGGAGCTCGGAGACGAGGGGCCGGTGGGACTCATATCCTACATGAGGACCGACTCCACAAGGGTATCGGCCGAGGCGGTAGCCTCTGCCAGGGATTTCATACAGCTCAAGTACGGCGCCGATTACCTGCCCAAGGGGCCGAATATCTATAAGTCCAAGAAAAAATCACAGGACGCCCATGAGGCCATAAGGCCGACCTACTTCCAGTATTCGCCGGACGATGTAAAAAAACACCTCTCAAAGGACCAGCACAGGCTCTATCAGCTCATCTGGAACAGGTTCATAGCCTGCCAGATGACCCAGGCCCTCATAGACCAGACCAGGGCGCAGATACAGGCGAAGAACTATACTTTCAACGCGTCCGGCTCCACGGTAAAGTTCCCCGGCTTCATGGCTGTCTACATAGAAGGCCAGGATATCGAGGAAGAGAAGGAAGAGAAGCTGCCGGCCCTTAAAAAAGACGAATCGTTAAAGCTCCTGGGCCTCGACCCGGACCAGCACTTCACCCAGCCGCCGCCGAGGTTTACCGAGGCCTCACTCGTGAAGGAGCTCGAGGAGCAGGGTATAGGAAGGCCTTCGACCTACGCGTCCATCATCTCAACAATACAGGACAGGGAGTATGTCCTGAAGGACGGCAAGCAGCTCAAGCCCACCGAGCTCGGCTTCACCGTCACTGACATGCTTGTCGAGAGCTTCCCCGAGATTCTGAATGTGGAGTTCACGGCCCGCATGGAAGAGGAGCTCGACCAGATAGAGGACGGGCAGATGGAGTGGCGCACGGCCATGACCGAGTTTTACGGCCCGTTCAGCGCGAGCCTCGAAAAGGCCAAAAAAGAGATGAAGAACATCAAGGCCGAGGAGATTCCCACAGATATCGTCTGCGAGAAGTGCTCCAGCATGATGGTCATAAAGTGGGGTAGGAAAGGCAAGTTTCTGGCCTGCTCGGCATATCCGGAATGCAAGAACACCAAGGACTTCACCACCGGCGAGGACGGCAAAATCGTCGCCCTCGAGAAGACCGCCGAGGTCACGGAGACTCAGTGTCCGACTTGCGGCAAGCAGATGGTCGTGAAAAGCGGCCGTTTCGGCAGGTTCCTTGCCTGCTCCGATTATCCGAACTGCAAGAGTACTTTGCCTTATTCAACAGGCGTGCCCTGCCCTGAGGGCGACGGCGGCATGCTGGTCGAGCGCAGGACTAAAAAAGGAAGGGTCTTTTTCAGCTGTTCCAAATACCCCTCCTGCAAGTTCGCGACCTGGGACCTTCAGAAACTGGATTGACCGGGGCGGGAAGTTTCAGATATAATACGGAGCAGGCAGTTCCTTGCCGCCGGGTATGCCCGGCGGCAAGGGCGCGCAGGTTCATCTCAGGCATCACTCTCCCTTCACCGCTACCTCATCTCGATCAACCTGCTTTCCATTAACCGTCTATCCTTGAGAGGGCGCAGGCATGATAACGAAAGATTCCAAAAACATCCTGATAGCCGACGATTCCATTTTTTTCAGAACCAAGCTTTCGGACATACTTGTCGAGGCGGGCCACAAGGTAAGGTTTGCCAAGGACGGGCGCGAGCTCATAAGCGAGATAAAGATCGACGCGAACGGCATCGACCTTCTGATGCTCGATTTGCAGATGCCGGATATTGACGGCTTCGGCGTATTGCAGTGGATAGCCGAACAAGGGCTGAGGGGCGCTTTTCCGGTCCTCGTCATAACCGGCGTCTACGAGCCCGGTGAGATAATGGACCGCCTACGGGGTTTGGGGGCCAGCGGCCTCATGACAAAGGGGCTTACCCCGGAGCAGATAATATTCCGGGTGAACAGGCTCCTTTTCCCGGAAAAGACCGCACAGGGCCAGCCCAGGATGAGGGTCCCTATCTCCATACCAGTGGACTTCACGCTCGGGGACATGACCAGAACGGGTTTTCTTCTCAATATCAGCGAGACAGGCACATTCCTCCATACCAAGGCGGAGCTTCTGACGGGCTCGCTCCTTCGGCTCCGCTTCTGTCTGCCGGAGTCCGAGAAGGTGCTGGACCCTAAGGCAATAGTCAAATGGTCCACGGCCGATGTCGCCAAGAGGACGCTCTTTGGCGGCTACGGGCTCATGTTTACCTCGATTGAGGCTGACGAGCTGGAGCATGTCAAGGCCTTCATATCAGTGGAGGCCAAAAAGCTCGGGCTGGAAGAAGAGCACAGTAGTTAAAAATCGCTCTTTTTCCTGATCTCTGCGTCAGTGCGTAAATAAAAATGCTCACATATTCTCATATATGCTGCGCTTTTTATTTCCGCCCTTCCTTGATCTCAGAAAAAATAGCTGATTTTTAAGACGCCCTGGGGAAAGTTTTTCAGACGCGCTTTGTTCATGAAATAAAAAAAGGGGGTCTGCCAGAAGCAGACCCCCTTCCGTATTTTTCTGATCAGTTTTCGTTTTTGCGGGAGATGAAAAACGACAGGAGCGCCAGGCCAACTCCGGCGGTTATGGCCGAATCAGCTACATTGAAGGCGGGCCAGTGATGGCCGCTGATGTGGAAGTCCAGGAAGTCGACGACTGAGCCCTGTCTTATCCTGTCAACGAGGTTTCCGGCGGCCCCTCCGGCTATGAGGGAGAGGGCCCAGGTGTAAAGTCTGTCCTTTGAGCCGCGCACCATCGAGGCTATGAGGACGAGCGCGCCGATGGATATGCCTATGAGAATGAGCTTCCCTGAAAAGCCGCTCCTGTTCAGTATGCCGAAGGCGGCCCCGGGGTTACGGTAATAGACGAGGTTGAAAAAGCCTGGCACCGCTTCCACTATCTCGTACGGGGCCAGGACCGCTGTGACGGCGAGCTTGGTTATCTGGTCGAGAACCAGGACGGCGGCTCCCACGAGGGAGAATATTTTCATGTTGCCGCTTATCTTAAAGCCTCCGCGCACCTGTCGCATACGGCCGGGTGCTCATGGTCTTTGCCTACGAAAGTGCTGTAGTGCCAGCACCTTTCGCACTTGCCGCCCTCGGCTTTGCTCACGATGACCGAAAGCCCTTCTAATTCCGTAGAAGTGAATGCAACGGCTTCGCCGCTCCGGGATGAGGCGTCCAGCGGCTCGTCAGAGACTACGAGCCTCGATATGATGAGCACCTCTTCGAGGGCCTTTTCTTCTTCCTTGAGCATCTCCCTGTCCTTTTCAGGCGGGTAGACCATGACCTGCGCGTCAAGCGGGTGGCCGATTATCCTGGCCTGCTGGCGCGCCATCTCGAGGGCCTTTGATATCTCGTTCTTGTAGGCGGCCAGTTTGTCCCACTTCTCCTCGAGCGTCGTGTCTATCCACTCGGACTTGGGCTCTGGCATGGAAGCCATGTGTACGCTCTCTTCTTTTTTACCGGGAAGGAGCGCCCAAGCCTCTTCGGTCGTGAAGACAAGGACCGGGGCCGTGAGGCGGAGGAGACTGTCCAGCACGATGTGCATGGTCGTCTGGGCGGCGCGCCTGCCTCTGGAGTCGGCCCTGTTGGTGTAGAGCCTGTCCTTTACGATATCCAGATATGAGGCCGAGAGGTCTACCGTGCAGAAGTTGTGCACCGAGTGGTAGACAGCGTGGAACTCGAAATCTTCATACGCTTTCGTGAGCTTTTCCGTAAGTCTCGTGAGCCTGTGGAGCGTGAGCCTGTCGAGCTCTTCGAGCTCTTCGTACCGCACTGAATCCCTCTCAGGGTCGAAGTCGTAAAGGTTGCCGAGTATAAACCTGAAGGTGTTCCTTATCCTCCGGTACGCTTCGGCGAGCCTCTTTAATATCTCTTCGGATATCCTTATGTCTTCGCGGTAGTCCTCGCCCGAGACCCACAGGCGCAGGACCTCGGCTCCGTACTTGCCGATGACTTCCTGCGGGGCCACGACATTGCCAAGTGATTTGCTCATCTTCCTGCCTGAGCCGTCTACGACGAACCCGTGCGTCAGGACCGCCTTATACGGCGGGACCGAGCGCGTGCCGATTGACGCGAGGAGCGAGGAATGGAACCAGCCCCTGTGCTGGTCGCTGCCTTCGAGGTAAAGGTCTGCCGGGAACTGAAGTCCCTCTCTTTTTTCGACGACTGCGGCAAAGCTCACGCCCGAGTCGAACCAGACATCGAGTATGTCTTCTTCCTTGGCGAAATCAGTTTCAGAGCACTTCGGGCATTTTGTGCCTGGCACGACGAAGTCGGCAGCGTCCTTTTCAAACCATATGTCAGCGCCGTGCTCCTCGACAAGGTTTGCAAGGTTTCCGATGAGTTTCGGGTCGAGGATGGACTCGCCGCATCCCTTGCATTTAAGCGCGGGGATGGGCACGCCCCAGACCCTCTGCCGGGATAAGCACCAGTCAGGCCTGCCCAGGACCATGTTGTATATGCGGTCTTTTCCCCAGCCGGGAATCCATCTGACCTTGCTCTCTATGGCTTCGAGAGCCTTTTTACGGAGGTTCCCTGATTCCATTGAGGCGAACCATTGCTCGGTCGCCCTGAATATTATGGGGGACTTGCACCTCCAGCAATGAGGGTACGAGTGCCTTATGTCTTCTTTCAAAAGAAGGGAGCCGTTAGACCTCAGAAGCTCCACGATGGCTTCGTTTGCCTTGAATACATGCATTCCCGCGAACTCGGGCACGACCTGCATGAACTTGCCGGCGTTGTCTACCGGGTTGTAGATGTCGAGGCCGTATCTGAGGCCGAGCTCATAGTCGTCCTGTCCGTGTCCGGGCGCGATGTGGACAACCCCGGTGCCAGCTTCAAGCGTGACATGCTCGCCGGGCAATATCTTTGAATCCCTTTCTATGTACGGGTGGCGGGCCTTGAGCCCTTCAATGGCGCTGTAGCGGAAGGTCTTGAGGACCTCAGGGTTTTCCCAGCCGAGCTTTTTCGAGACCTCTTCGAGAAGCCCCTCCGCGATTATGTAGGCGTCCCCTTTCACAGAGACAAGTACATAGTCAAGCTCCGGGTGCAGCGCGACGGCCATGTTGGCCGGGATGGTCCACGGGGTGGTCGTCCAGATTATTACATAGGCCTTATCAGAGATAGATACGCCGAGCCTCGAGGCGAGTTCGCCCTTGTCTATCTCGAACCTGACATAGATGGAAGGCGAAGTCTTGTCAGCGTATTCGACCTCAGCTTCGGCCAGCGCTGTCATGCACGAGGAGCACCAGTGCACGGGTTTTTTGCCCTTATAGACGAGCCCCTCGGCCACGAACTTGCCAAGCTCGCGCAGGATCGAGGCCTGGTAGCCGTAGTTCATGGTAAGGTAAGGGTTTCCCCAATCGCCGAAGACGCCGAGACGCTTGAAGTCTTCGCGCTGGATGTCCACGAACTTGCCGGCATAGGCCCTGCACCTTTTGCGTATCTCGCTCTTTGAAAGCTCGCTCTTCTGCTTTCCAAGCTCTTTTTCGACCTGAAGCTCGATGGGAAGGCCGTGGCAGTCCCATCCGGGCACATATTCGGTCGAGAAGCCTGACATGAAGCGGCTCTTGACGACTATATCTTTCAGTATCTTGTTGAGGGCGTGTCCTATATGTATGTTGCCGTTAGCGTACGGCGGTCCGTCATGCAGAGTGTATTTTGGCCTGCCCTTGCCAAGCTCCTTGAGCTTTGCGTAAAGGCCCGAGTCCTCCCAGTGCTTGAGGGTCTCCGGCTCTTTTTTTGTGAGCTCGGCCTTCATCTGGAAGTCCGTCCTGGGCAGGTTGAGAGTTTCCTTGTAGTCCATTTGAAACAGGCTCCTTGGTATGCGCGGGGCGTAATTTACGAAATGATAAAAATAGCACAAAAAGGCGGAAAATTAAATAGATTTGTGGGGAAAAAGGGCAAAAGCGGACAGAGGGTCTACCCTCTCCCCTTGTGGGAGAGGGGTTTAGTCGGGTAGGGTGGGCTGCGCCCACCAAACTGTCATTGCGAGCGAAGCGACGCAATCTCGGTTCTGCTCATTTCATAAGACCTTGTAACACGGCTGTCGCCGCTCTTTGTAACAGGGCTCTACTCGCTTTCCGCCTCCCCAATCCGCGAATCTCGCCCCTGAGGTCGCTTCGCTCCCGCAGCCTCGGCGAGATTCGCCCTTCCTCCCCCAGGCTCGCTCCGCCCTGTTACGGGGTATGTGTAAGACAAAACAAAAAAAGGCAAACACGCCCTCTCCCCTTGTGGGAGAGGGGGAAGGTTCAGGTCGAGATTGCTTCGCTTCGCTCGCAATGACAACTTGCCATCCCCATTTTCAATTAGTCTCCCACCCCTTTTTGTTATAAAATAAACTGTTATGACAAGTCCTTTCAGGATAAATAGCGAGTTTACGCCAAAGGGCGACCAGCCGACGGCGATAAAGGCATTGACCGAGCGCGCCAGGGCAGGCGAGAAGCACCAGGTGCTTCTCGGCGTTACCGGCTCGGGAAAGACCTTCACGATGGCTAAGGTCATCGAGGAGCTTGGCAGGCCCGCCCTTGTCATCGCCCCGAACAAAACGCTCGCGGCCCAGCTTTTCGCCGAGTTCAGGGACCTTTTCCCCGAGAACGCGGTCGAGTACTTTGTCTCGTACTACGACTACTACCAGCCTGAGGCGTATGTAGCGACGACCGACACCTACATCGAAAAGGACGCCTCGATAAATGACGAGATAGACAAGCTCCGCCATTCGGCCACACATTCGCTCCTTACGAGGAAGGATGTCATCATAGTGGCCTCGGTCTCCTGCATATATGGCATAGGCTCTCCCAACGATTACGGCTCCATGCATGTCTACGCTGAAAAGGGCATGGAAACGGACAGGGCCGCCATGCTGAAAAAGCTCATCGAGATGCAGTACGAAAGAAACGACTACGACTTTCACAGGGGCGCGTTCAGGGTGAGGGGCGATGTCGTCGATGTCTTTCCGGTATACGAAGCTGAAACAGCCCTGAGGTTCGAGTTCTTCGGAGATGTCATAGAGTCGATATCCGAGATTGACCCCTTGAGGGGCAAGCCCTTGAGAAAGGTCGAAAAGGCGCTCATACACCCGGCGAGCCATTATGTCACCACCAAGGAGACTCTCAACAGGGCCATCGAAACGGTAAGGGATGAGCTGAGAGAGCGCTTGCAGGAATTCAAGGCCCAGAGAAAGCTCCTCGAGGCCCAGAGGCTCGAGCAGAGGACGCTTTTTGATATCGAGATGATGCAGGAGATGGGCTACTGTTCAGGCATAGAGAATTATTCACGCCACATAACGGGCAGGCTCCCGGGCGAGCCGCCGTATACGCTCATAGACTACTTCCCTGAAGATTATCTCATTTTCCTCGATGAAAGCCACATCACCGTCCCCCAGATCGGGGCCATGTACCACGGCGACATGTCGAGGAAAAAGAACCTGGTCGAGTACGGGTTCAGGCTGCCTTCAGCCGTTGACAACAGGCCGCTCAAGTTCGAGGAGTTCGAAAGAAGGGTCGGCCAGGCAGTCTTCGTGTCGGCAACTCCCGGAGATTATGAGCGCAAACTGGCCGGGAAGAATGTCGCCGAGCAGATAATAAGGCCCACCGGCCTGATGGACCCGGTAATAGAAGTGAGGCCCGCGGCCGCCCAGGTGGACGACCTCCTCTCGGAGATAAGAAAGAGGGTCAGGAACAAGGAAAGGGTGCTCGTGACGACCCTTACCAAGAGGATGGCCGAGGACCTGACGCAGCATTACGCCGAGCTTGGCATAAAGGTCAAGTACCTCCATTCGGACATCGAGACGCTTGAGCGCGTCGAGATAATAAAGGAGCTCCGCATGGGCTCGTTTGATGTGCTCGTGGGAATCAACCTGTTGAGGGAAGGCCTCGACATACCGGAGGTCTCGCTCGTGGCCATACTCGACGCAGACAAGGAGGGGTTCCTCCGTTCAGAGAGGTCGCTCATACAGACCTGCGGCAGGGCCGCCAGGAATGTGAACGGAAGGGTCATCATGTATGCCGATTCAGTGACGCGCTCAATGAAGGCCGCTTTGAACGAGACAGAAAGGCGGCGCAAAATACAGGCAAAATATAATAAAGAACACAACATTACGCCCGAGACCATAAAGAGCAGGATAAAGGATGTTTTAAGCTCCATCTACGAGGGCGACTACTACACCGTGCCCATAGCCGCGGAGAAAGAGGAGAGGTACATCCCTCCGCACGAGCTGCCTGGCCTCATTAAATCGCTCAGAAAAGAGATGGAAAAGGCGTCGAAGAAGATGGATTTCGAAAGGGCGGCGGAGCTGCGAGACCGAATCAGGGAATTGGAGGAAAGGGAGATAAAAATCGGTTAGATAGTCTTTTTCCCCAGCTCGCGGCGGTACAGGTATGGATGTATAAACCGCTCCCATGCGCGGCAGAAGCGTATGGCTGACCTCTTGCTCACACCCATGGACCTCAGCCTGCAAAACAGGTGCAGGCTGTTGAAATAATGCTGCAATAACTTCAACGGGTCATACCTTTCTTCGCTGCGTGTGAATGCCCTCAATTCTTATATCGGACAAAAGCCGGGGCATCTTTAGGCCCGGGCCGTTTAAATCTCTTTTACTTCTCTTTTTTCTTCACTTCAGAGATAAGCGAGATGAAATCCTCGAGCCGTTTTTTTGTCTCTTCCTTCAGCGGGCCAAAGAGCATGCCGAAGGCGATCCTGTCAGCGTCCTTGTTTATGTTCCTGATGCTGCCTGTCAGTTCATAGCTTTCCCCGGTGCCCGGGAACTGGACGCGGAGAGCGGCCTCCCGGTTTATGTCCATGGTCTTGTAGAAGGCGTCGGCATCTTCGAGGCTCGCGGATTTCACGACGCACCTGCACCCCTCGATGCTTATGTCTATTACGACCGTTTCACCATCGAGCCCTTCGACCGAGGTGACGGCAGGGAGTATGCACTCGAATCTCGGGTTGCTCCTTACCCGGAACTCCTCTATCTTTTTTGGGTAGGTCAGGAATACTAGCTTGTCGGGCGCGTTCAGGAGGTTCAGGACGCTCGTCCTGAAGCCGTAGACAGAGCCCCTGTAAAGGTAGCGGATTATTATCTGGCTTTCCTTCAGCACATCGGGCCTTATGCCGGACATGTCATGCTGCATTACGATTATGAGGTATTGGTTGTGCCTCATGCCGACGAGTTCGCTTTTCGTCCTCAGGGTAAAGTCCTGGAACTCCACGAGCAGTTCGGTGCCGATTGTTATTGGCAGGTCTACGGACGAGCCGAGCGGGTTGATGTTCATCTAAGGTTTGTTCCTTTCGGAGAAGTATATCATTTTCAGGCCTTTTATAAATATTTTTTATCTCCTGTGGCAGGGGCCGCAGGGTATCTGGTTATAATGTTCGAGCCGGACTACCTGTTGGGTCTTCAGGTCAGTGACCTTGTACTCTGCGTCTTCAATGGGGCATTGGCCGTAGATGATATTTTTCTGTATATGCTCGCCTGGCTTTATATAATCGAAGGTGGCCTCGTACCGGTACCATTTGTCTTCAAAGGCAAGCTCTGTCGCGCCGGTCTTCTTTTTCTGAAGGACCCGCCACATGGGTTTTTCATTTTTAAGCTCCTGTTGGGGCTTTTCGAACAGGTACTCCCTCGCGCAGGAGGCGAGAAACAGGAGCGCCAAAGCGAAAAAGGCCTTTTTCATCAGAACCCCTCCGGTACTGTATCCGGTCTTCTTCTGACTCTAAGGCACTTGTTGAAGAATGCAAGCCCACGGCTGAAATTTCCTACAAAGTCCGCTTGCCCCGAGGGTTATAAAAGGTTACAATTACCTTTTATCCCATTTAGGAGAATGGCTTTCAGATGCCTGACTTTCTTAGTGAACTGAACAAAAGGCAGCTCGTCTTTGACGGCGCCACGGGAACCATGCTCCAGCGGCTCGGCTTGAAGCCGGGCGGCTGCCCTGATGAGCTATGCCTCAAAAATCCTGAACTGGTCAAAAAAGTGCACAGGGCCTATGTGGAGGCTGGCTCGGACATAGTCACTACTAATACATTCGGAGCCAACAGGGCAAAACTTGAGGAGTATTCACTCGAGGGCGCTTTGCGGGAGATAAATATCGCCGCGGCCCGGTGTGCGCGCGAAGCTATCGGGGACAGAAGGTTTGTCGCCGGAGGGATCGGGCCAACCGGCAGGTTCGTGGAGCCGGTCGGGGACATGCCGTTTGAAGACGCCCTCGCGATATTCTCGGAGCAGGCCAGGGCCTTGAAGGAAGGCGGTGCCGACCTTATCATCATCGAGACGATGATGGATATAAAAGAGATGAAAGCGGCCATAATGGGCGCGAAGTCAACCGGCCTTCCGGTAGTCGCGACTATGACTTTCGACGAGACCATGAGGACTGTGCTCGGCACCCCGCCTGAATCTTTCGCCATTATGGCGGCGGCCCTCGGGGCAGACTGCATAGGTGCCAATTGCTCGCTCGGCATAGAAGGCATATATAAGGCCGTGCTGGCGATGTCGAAAGTGGTCTCCATACCGCTAATCGCGCAGCCTAACGCGGGCTTGCCGATGTTGAAGGGAACTGAAACCGTATTCCCGGCCTCCCCTGAAGAGATGGCCGCGTTCGTGCCAAAGCTCGTGGACTCTGGCGTAAGGGTTTTGGGCGGCTGCTGCGGCACCACGCCTGAGCACATAAAGATGATGGGCGATGTCTTCCGCGGCCTTGCTCCTGCCGGAAAGAGGACTGTCGGCTTTACCGCTCTGGCCTCAAGGACTTCGTTCAGCCTCTTCGGAGGCAAGCTCCCGGCCATAGTAATAGGAGAAAGAATAAACCCAACCGGCAGAAAGGCTTTTGCCGCCGAGATAAAAGAGGGCAAGACAACCGGCATAAGGAACGAGGCACGCCAGCAGGAGGCGGCAGGCGCTCACGCGCTCGATGTCAATGTGGGTGTGCCCGGAATAGACGAAGTGGCTTCGATGAGGAGGGCCGTCTTTGCCGTGAACGAGAACTCGATACTTCCGGCTGTTATCGATTCGTCGAACCCGGAGGCCGTTCTCGCGGGCCTGCGCGCGGTGGACGGCAGGCCGCTCGTGAACTCCATAAGCGGGGAAGAAAAAAAGCTCGAGACCATACTGCCGATAGCCAAGGAATATGGCGCGGCGGTGCTCGGCCTTGCTCTGGACGACGACGGCATACCTGATACCGCCGAAGGCAGGGTCAGGGTCGTAGAGAGAATGCTGGAGAGGGTCTTGAAGGCAGGCATGAGGAAAGAAGATCTTGTCATCGATTGCCTCGCCATGACAGTCAGCGCGGCTCCCTTGAGCGCGATGGAGACCTTGAGGGCCATAAGGATGGTAAAGGAGAAGCTCGGCCTCTCGACCGTCCTTGGGGTCAGCAACATCTCTTTCGGCCTTCCTGCCAGGGAGATAATAAACTCGAACTTCCTTACAATGGCCATAGAGGCCGGGCTGGATGCCGCCATCATAAACCCGAACAACAAGGCCATGATGGACGCTTATCACGCTTCCCTCGTGCTTATGAACAGGGACTTGCGTGCCGAGAGATATATAAAGAGGCATCAGGCGTTGACCGAAGCTGCCCCGGCTGCGGCCCCGAAGGAAGCAGGTGTTTCCTGCGCTCCGGCCGGGATAGGCGAGAGGCTCAGGCAGGGAATAATCAATGGCGACGAAGAGAACATAACCGCCCTCGTGGAAGAGGCCTTGAAAGAAGGCTGGGAGCCCTTGAAGATAAGCAACGAGGCTCTTGTGCCGGGCCTCGAAGAGGTCGGAAGGCTCTTTTCCTCGAACAGGTATTATCTGCCGCAGGTCATGCTCTCGGCGGAGACCATGAAAAAGGCCTTTGCCCGCCTCAAGGTCGAGATGAAGGGCAAGAGCGGTCCGGCCCTGGGCAAAGTGCTTCTTGCGACGGTCGAGGGGGACATACATGACATCGGGAAGAACATAGTGGCAACCCTGCTGGAAAACCACGGTTTCGAGGTCATAGACCTCGGCAAGAATGTCCCGGCGGACAGGATAGTGGAAGAGGCCGAGAAGAACAAGGTCGATATCGTCGGCCTTTCGGCCCTCATGACCACTACCGTGCTTGAGATGGACACTGTCATAAAGAGGCTCAGGGACAAGGGCATAAAAGCCCTCACGATAGTCGGCGGCGCGGTCGTCACGCAGGAGTTCTCGGATAAGATAGGCGCTGACCAGTACGGCGGGGACGCGCTTTCGGCCATAGAGAAGATGAAGAGGATGGTCAAGGAGAACGCTTAGCCTGGTATTGCGAGTGAGCGAAACAATCGAAACCTGCTTTTGTATTGTCTTTAACACATACCCCGTAACAGGGCGGAGCGAGCCTAAGGGGGGAAGGGCGAATCTCGCCGAGGCTGTGGGAGCGTAGCGACCTCAGGGGCGAGATTCGCGGATTGGGGAGGCGGAAAGCGAGTAGAGCCCTGTTACAAAGAGCGGCGACAGCCGCGTTACAAGGTTTTTGAGCTAAACTTATGCGCTCTTTCTTTTGAGCGCCCTAAGAATCTCCGTGAAATTTGTTGATGCGGGTTCAGTTCACTGGGCCCGTTTTTTATTTAAAAAGGAGCAACTGATTTGTCATCCGCTGTCATTGAAATAACCTCTCTCGCCTACGGCGGCAAGGGGCTTGGAAGAATCGACGGAAAGGTCGTGTTCGTGCCTTTTACCGCTCCGGGAGATGTCGTTGAGGTCGAAATAACCGTTGATAAGAAGGGCTTTTCCGAAGGGAGCGTCAAGCGGCTTATTACGCCTTCCCCGTTGAGGGTCGAACCTGCCTGCGGCTTTTATGGCAGGTGCGGCGGGTGCAGCCTTCAGCACATGAGCTATGCAGGCCAGCTCGAATGGAAACAGCGTATACTCGACGAGACCTTGCGCAGGATAGGCAAGGTCGAAGGTGTGGAGTTCGAAAAGCCGATCGCTTCCCCCAGGGAGCTTCATTACAGGTCAAGGGCGCGCTTTCATGTGCACGGCCACAAGGCAGGTTTTTTTGAGGCGGCTTCCCACAGGGTCGTTGACATGGACTCATGCCCGCTCCTCGACCCGCTTGTGAACGAGACATTCCGCGATTTTAAACAGGCCGTTTTGAGCGTCAAGGGCAGGCCTGTCTAAAATCGCGGAATGTC
>Ga0209342_10000280_pt1 | contig 57503 bp, 51 predicted proteins | sample RifCSP16_2_FD_184023 | JGI IMG/M metagenome (GOLD analysis project Ga0209342, IMG submission 184023) | Soil microbial communities from Rifle, Colorado - Rifle CSP2_sed 16_2 (SPAdes) (version 2) | ecosystem: Environmental > Terrestrial > Deep subsurface > Rock core/Sediment | place: Rifle... | reverse complement strand
CATGGCCGACCTGGATGCGGTGGGCAACACGACCAAAGCCATCACGAAGGGCGTGGCGATCGGCTCGGCCGTCATTGCCGCTGTGGCCCTCTTCGGGTCCTTCCTGGTTGATGTCAGCCGGGCACAAGCGACCCTCGGGATTCCGCTGGAACAGCGGATCCAGTCGCTCGGTATCCGGATCGATATTCCGCAAGTTTTCGTTGGGATGCTGATCGGCGGGGCGCTTCCCTGGCTCTTCTCCTCGTTCGCCATCAACGCCGTCAGCCGGGCGGCCGGACTGATTGTCGAGGAAGTCCGGCGCCAGTTCAGGCTGGGTGTTCTGGAGGGCAAGGTCCCGCCGGACTACCATCAAGCGATCAACATCTCGACGACGGCCGCGCAGAAGGAACTGGTCTCGCTGGCCCTCCTGGGTGTCGTTACCCCGATCGTCATCGGCCTGGTTCTTCAAGTGGAAGCCTTGGGTGGCTTCCTGGCGGGGATTATTGTCTCCGGCCAGCTGCTGGCCGTCTTCATGAACAACGCCGGCGGCGCGTGGGACAACGCCAAGAAACTCATTGAGGATGAGCCGAGTGATCCGTCGAAGAACACGGGAAAGGGGTCGGAACGTCACATGGCGGGGGTTGTGGGCGATACCGTCGGCGATCCGATGAAAGACACCGCCGGACCGGCCCTCAATCCGATGATCAAGGTCGTCAATCTGGTCTCGGTGATCATTGCCCCGATCGTCGTTCAGTACAATCCGCTCGGGACGATCGCCTGGATTGTCGTCGTGCTTCTTACCGCCTCGCTCGGCTGGGCGGTCTGGCAGAGCAAGCGCCCTGCCCCATCGATGGCCGTGATGCCGGCGGGGGACTAGCTCTCCACCAGTCGAAGCCAGTCGGCATTCAGAGGACAGGATCCGGCTCGGCCGGGTCCTTCGCTTTCCAGTGGGCGGTGTTGACGCTACAATGCATCCGGTGCACACACCCATGGCGTTAACCCACTTGCGGGTCGAGGGAGTGAATCGCGCGCTCTACCGCGCCGCGTCTCGGGTCGGCGGTTGGGCCGAAGAATGATTCCGGCCGCCGGATCGGGTTGCCCATCCTGCACGCGCCCGGCGTCAGGAGAACCATCGAGGAGCAAACACCCGGCATCTGTCACGTCGCCCTCAAGCGAGCGTGATTCAAGGAAAGGCTGAGGGCTGACCGAATTCGTGTGCGACGGGGCGGTAATCAGGTGATGCCGGAAGAGGCCATAGAAAGCAAGCGCGCCGCCGCAGTCGGCAAGCCCCCGCAAGACAAGGGCCGCATCGGCGGGAGCACGGCCATCGGGTCCAGCCCTTTCCTCCATCCGTCGCTGTTCGCCATCCTGCCTGTCGTGTCGTCCCTTGCAGGGAACATCGAGATTTTCGGTCTGCACTACGCCCTGCGCCCGATGCTGATCATGCTGGCTGTTGCCGAGGGAGCAGCCGTCGTGCTTTGGAAGATCCTCCGACACAAAGAGTTGGCGGCACTCGTCACTACGGTCTTCCTGGTCCTCTTCACATCCTACGGCCATGTCATCATCACTATACGTTTCTTCCTCGGCGGAGAATTCCTTTCGCCTCACATCTATATCGCTCCCCTGTGGGTCGCGATGTTCATCTTTGTCGTCTGGGCTGCATCCAGGGAAAGGGACCGATTAGGCAACTTCACCGGCATCATGAATGCCACTGCCGCCATCGCCCTGGCCGTGCCGCTGATCCGGATTGGAGCCCACGAGGCACAAGTCAACCAGCTCTGGGAACCCGAAGGGATTCGCGAATCATCCTTCCCCCGGGCGACTGACGACGGACAGATGCCGGATATCTATTACATTATCCTCGACGGGTATGGGAGGGAAGACGTCCTGAAAGATGTGTATGATTTTGACAATGCCGGGTTCCTTTCGTTTCTGGAGGAGCATGGCTTCTTCGTCGCAGGGCAGAGTCGGGCTAACTACGCTCAGACGGTTCTCTCACTGGCTTCGTCCCTGAACATGGAATACCTCGGCGAAGTCGCCGAGGACGTCGGTGAGAGCTCGCAGAACGTCAGACCCTTGGCGCGCCTTGTCCGACACAACCAGGTGCGCCGGCTCCTCGAAGGTCTCGGCTACACAGTGGTCGCTCTATCGACCGGCTACCGCCGGACGGAGCTCGAAGACGCCGATCTATTCCTGCGGGCCCCGGAGGCCGGGCTTACCACCCTGGAGAGCTTGCTGATCGAGACGAGCGGATTGATGACGGTCTACGATCTGTCACCGCTCCTGTCGTTCCACCCGGCGTACCCGGGGTATCTCTCGCATCGGTCCCGGACTCTCTTCTCACTTCGCGAGCTCGAGGAGATGGCTCGGATCGCCGGACCGAAATTCGTTTTTGTGCACATCGTGATCCCGCACCCGCCCTTCGTCTTTGGAGATGACGGCCAGGAGGTCGTGCAGAATCAATTCTACGAATTGGGGGATGCCAGCGACTACCTGGGAGGCTCGACAGAGTACATCCAGCGATACACGGCCCAGCTGGAGTTTCTCAACCCGCAGATCGAGCAGGTCATCGAGAAGATCATCTCGAGCTCCGGCGTTCCGCCGATCATCATCATCCAGGGAGATCACGGCCCGGCCGCGTACCTGAACTGGTCGAAGCCGCCTCTTGAGAGCGACTTGAGGGAAAGAATGACGATCCTCAGTGCTTACCACTTGCCGGGGGTGGACACGCAGGCGATTTCCAACTCGATCAGTCCTGTGAACACGTTCAGGGTGCTGTTCAACGAGTACTTTGGGACCCAGTACGACCTCCTCCCGGACGAGAGTTACTATTCCTCGACCAGACACCCATACGAATTCATGCAGGTTCCACGCGAAGTCCTGGGCAACTCGGCTGTCGAAGCGACTGCCCCTTGAGGAGGATCTGGCCGCATGTGGGCCCCGATGGAAGCATGAATGGACCCGAAGGAGCAGAGTCTGAAATGGCGAGAGTGAGTTCAGCCTCCCCCAGGAAATGGCCTCGTGGCTGAGAAAGGTTTGACTCCCAGCGTTCCGCCCTGGCGCCGGATACTCCTCCCGGAGGAATACAGGTTCTGGCTCGTTGGGTTACTGATTTGCACGCTGGGAGTGGTCGTGCGGTTGATCGTCGGACCTCTGATCATCGACGACGGCTACATCTACTTTCGCTATGCCCTGAATGCGGCCTCCGGGAATGGTCTTATTTACAACCAGGGGCAGCCGATCTTTGGCGTGACAAGCCCGACATACACGTTGATTCTCACCCTCGCCGCCATGCTTGGTCTCGATCTGCCTCGCGCTTCGATATTCCTCGGGATAGCGCTGGATCTCGGCAGTTCTCTATTACTCCTGGCGATTGGCAGGAAACTGGGAAGTAATGTGACCGGCTGGGTCTGCGCCGTGTTCTTCGCCGTGGGTCCGAAGGCCGTTATCCCCGGGCTTTCCGGCATGGAGACTTCATTCTTCACGCTTCTGATCACACTTTGCCTTGCTTGCCTGGTGGATCAACGTTTCGGGCAGGCCATCTTGCTCGCCGGCCTAGCCGGGGCCACCCGTCCGGAAGGCTTGGCCCTCTTCGGCGTTACTGTGGGATACCTGGCCTTTGAGGAGCGCCGTTTCCGACTCAAAGACACCCTCCTCGGCGCAGCACCGATACTCGCCTGGACGGCAATCTCCCGGATCGCGTATCAGGGATGGATCCCCAACTCCATCACAGCCAAGGCCACCGTCTTTCCAGCTTATGTGAGTCCCTTCCACGACACCCTATTGATCATCCGTTATCTCACCAATCCGTTTGAGTTCACCTCGACCACGCCCGAGCTGGGATGGGTGAATCTGGTCGTCGGCTGCCTGGGAGCCGTGGGCTTGGTGGACCTCGTTCGAAAGTCCAGAGGGACACGGTCTTTCTTGGTGTGGGCCGCGATCATCGGCGCGGCATACGCCATCATCAACCGCTCGATGTTCCCCTGGTATCTTGGGCCGTTCTTTCCCTTGTCGTCGCTGGTCTTGGCCTGCGGATTGGACAGACTGTGGACCGCCGAACTCTTCAGGACAGGCCTCGCCCGATCCTTCCCGTACGGAGTCGGAGTACTCCAAGGGATCGTCATCGTAACCCTGGGTGCCACCTTTTGGGACGCATCCGTTTCGGCGGGGCGGGTGGTCCGAGTGGATCAAGACCACCGCGAGGCGGCATACCTCGAGCTTGGCCGCTGGTTCGATGGGCGTCTTCCGCCGGATGAGCCGATCGCCTCGGTTGAAATCGGTGCCATCGGATACGGGTATCCCGGCCCGATCCTGGATTTCACGGGACTCGTGAGCCCCGAAGTGTTACCCTTCTACGCGGAGCCGGGATTCGAATTCCACTACCCTCACACCGTTCCCGCGCGGGCCGTCGAACAGCTCGCCCCACCGGTCCTGGTGACCTACGACACGTATGTCAGCGAGATCCGCTCGACCCCCTGGTTCCAGCGCGCCTACCCGAACGAGGCGATCGTCGTGCCGCTGTGGCAGCCATACGGAACGTTGATGGTCTTTTCGGCTCCAGGGATCCCTCTCCCGCCGTGAGAACTCCGAACCGATGGGCAGTCGCCCTCGGGACACCTGGATACAAGGCCTCCAACTGGCGATGCGCTCGGCGGCCAATGGCTGCGGTCACCTCGATGAGCGGCAGTCGAGGGGCTCGTCCGGCGACGAACGGGCCATCACCGCGAACGACAGGTTGACGCATGACACAACCGTCTTCAATCGCCTGCACTCTGGTCCCTTCGCCGATGCATACCCTGGAAGGGCATCCTGAGAATGCTGTCCGATTCTCCGGCTTGGGGTCCATCGTTGACGGTCCTCTCGGGGGACGCCTCATCCCTCTCGATTCGATCCCGGCGGAGACCGGGGCGTTGATTGCGGTCCATCCAGCCGCTTATCTCGAGGCGCTGCGCCAGGCCTGCGCTCAGGGTCCAGGTTACGTCGATTACGCGCCGACCTACGTCACCCCGCAAAGCTATGAGTGCGCGCTGGAGGCTGCCGGAGGCACACTGCAGGTGTTGCAGACGATCGTTTCCGGGAAGGTCGAGCGCGGGTTTGCACTGGTGAGACCGCCCGGGCACCATGCGACGGCGACCCGCGCCATGGGGTTCTGCCTGCTGAACAACATCGCCATCGCCGCTCGCTGGGCGCAGACGGTGCGCCTTCGGCGGGTGATGATTGTCGATTTCGACGTTCACCACGGAAACGGGACCCAGGAAATCTTTGAAGCCGATCCGGAGGTCCTTTACGTCTCGACCCATCAAGAGGGGATCTACCCGGGTACGGGCTTCGCCCACGAGACGGGAGTCGGCGACGGCCTCGGAAGCGTGATCAATATCCCCCTTCCCCCGCGAGCCGGCGATTCCGACCTTCAGCAGGTGTTTGACCAGATCATCATCCCCGCCGGAATGCGCTTCGACCCCGATCTGATCCTGGTTTCGGCAGGCTTCGATGCCCACTGGCGCGACCCGCTCGCTCAGCTCCAATTGTCCTGCCAGGGATACCACGCGCTTACGGCGCTTCTCGTCAGTCTGTCTGAGCAGACCTGCGGCAAGATCATGTTCGTGCTGGAGGGAGGCTATGATCCGGAAGCCCTGGCGGCAGGTACAGAGGCTGTGATGTGGGCTTTGGCCGGCAAACCGCCATCGCCCGATCCCATCGGCCCGGCCCCATTCCCCGAGCCTGACATCGGTCGGCTGATCGGCCGCATCCTAGAAACCCATAACCTCTAGGCCCACCGGGAGGAGCAAGGCGCCGGCTGCCTCTTTTGCAGCTCGTCTGGATCCAATCTTGCACGGGTTCGGCCTCCGGGTGCGCCGACGTGATGGTACCCTGGTCTCACCCGAATGTCGGCAGTCCCCTCTCGAATACCGAGCGCACGAGCGCGTCGGGCATAGCGCGAGCAGTCTACTTGCGAATTCCATCACTCTAGGGCATACTAATTGTTAAGGTAAGCGTATGGCCGAAGTCACTCTGCGCGATTATGTGAAAGCCGTCGACCAGCTCATCGATCGTGAGAAACTCGATGAGGCGATCGCCCATTGCCGTTACATCCTTGAGTCTCATCCCAAGCACCTCGACACGTACCGTCTCCTCGGAAAAGCCTACCTCGAGGCGAAACGCTACGGTGATTCAGCGGACATCTTCCAACGCGTGCTCTCCGCCGTGCCGGATGACTTTGTCGCCCACATCGGCATGGCGATCGTGCGCGAAGACGAGGGCAACCTCGACTCCGCCATTTGGCATATGGAGCGCGCCTTCGAAACCAACCCTGCCAACCCGGCGATCCAACAGGAACTCAAGCGATTGATCGGCCGGCGGGACGGGCTCGAGCCGCATAAAGTCAGGCTCACCCGCGGGGCGCTGGCCCGGATGTATGCACACGGCGATCTCTTTCCGCAGGCGATTGCCGAACTCCGATCGGCGCTCCAAGAGGACCCCGATCGCCCGGACCTCCAGGTTCTGCTCGCCGAGATGTACTGGCGCACCGAACAGAAAGCCGAGGCAGCCGAGGTCTGCAATCAGGTCTTGCAGAAGCTCCCGTACTGCCGAGAGGCAAACCGAATCCTGGCGGCTATCCTGCACGCCAGCGGCAAAGTCGATGAAGCTGCGGCATACCACCGGCGCCTGGCAGCGTTAGACCCGTATGCGGCCTATGTAGAGAACGTGACCATCGATCCAAGCAAGGTCGACGCCGCCTCCCTCAAATTGGAGCGACTCGAATGGCAGGCGGGCAGACCACTGCCGGCCACGGTCGAGGCGGCGCCCTCCGACTGGGCCTCGACGTTGGGAATGGGGGCGGGTGAGGCTGGGGCCGCACTGGGCGAGGCAGGTGAGACGCCGTCCTGGCTCGAATCGGCGGGCGAGTTGCCGACGTCAGAGCAAGCCCCGCCGGTGCGCGAACCCGTGGTGGAGACGGCCCAACCAATCGCAGTACCAGTGCCGCCGGCGGAAGACATCCCTGAATGGATGGCCGAAGCCGGCTGGAAAGGAGCCACGGGCGAGGCGGTGGAAGGCCCGGTGTCTTTCTCCGACTCCGAGCTGAGCTCGCTTGAATCCGGGGTTCCCGCTGGAGCGGCGCCCGAGGAGGGCGAACTTGCGCCGGCCGAGATCCCGGCATGGCTTCAAGCCAAAGCACCGTCTCCTGAGGAATTGCTGAGGGCAGAACAATCCGCCGAACCTCCAGTCTTCGAGGCTCGACCTGGCTCTGATTGGCTGAACGAACTCGCCGAAGACGCCCGGGCCATAACGCCGGAACCCGCGGCTGCGGCGGCTGAGACAGACCGGATCGGTGGGGAGTTCGGACGAGAGTTCGCACAGGGTGCTGATGAGGAATTGCAGACGCCATCAGCGATTGGGGCTTCAGACGAATCCCCCGCTATCCCGACATGGCTGGAAGAGGTCACGCCTGGGGCGACATCGACGATCGTAACCTGGCTTGGTGATCGTGCCAAAGAAGGGCCTAAGTCGACCTCGCAAGAAGGAATGCCCGCGTGGATGAAACAGGCTCCTGCCTCGGCTTACGAGGCGGGTGAAGAGCAACCTGCGGGTGAGGCCGAGGAATCGCCGAGCTGGCTGCAAGAGGTTGGGGCGACGAGCGAGGCGATGTTCGGGGAGGAGAGTCCCCAGGAGGCTCCTGGGGGGCCCGGCACTGCCACTCCGGCGTGGCTCTTCGGCGTGGCCGAAGCGGCTGCCCTTGAGACTTCGCCGGACTTCGACGAGATGTCCGGATTACGCCAGGGAGACGAAGTCGAGCTAGAGGCTCCTGAGATGCAGGAGGAGCCGGGCTCTCCGGTTGTGCCGGCTGCCCCCGATTGGCTAACGGCCATCGCATCCGCCGAACAAGAGCCTGCAGTCGAAGACGTCACGACCGACGACGCCTCGACCGAGTGGTTGAGTGGACTGGCGGGCGAGGCTGTGGGCACTTCGGCTGACACCGGCGGAGCCGGCGCACCAGATTGGCTAGAAGGACTTGGCACACAGACTCCTGCGGCCGAAGGCGCGGCTGGGTCAGATATGGCCTGGCTCGAAGGACTCGGAGAGACCAGGGGTGCTCCAGCTTCTGAGGTCCCGAATTGGCTTGACGGCCTTGGCGCACCACCTGCCGAAGCCCCTGCTGCAGAGAAAGAGCCCTTGCCCGCCTTCGAAGAGTCATTCCTGGCCGAACCCGAAGCGTCAGCGGCGCCCTCGGAGGACAATATCCCAGGGTGGCTGGAGGAATTCGGCTCGGCCGCCCTGGCTGAAGAAGCCGAACTTCCGGGCCCCGATGCACTTGGCGTGGATGATCGTACCGGGGGTGTCTCAGACCTCGGTTGGCTGCCGGAGCCCATGATCGGCGCCGAGGCCGAAGAGGCCGGTTTCGAGGCAGCTTTCCCGGTGGACGAGACGGCGGCGGCTCCCCAAGGCGGACTCCCCGGTGGGCCTGTCGACGACGACGAGGTTTTCCGTTGGTTGGAGGATCTGGCCTCCAAGCAAGGGATGGAGCCTGAGCCTTCCATTGCCCCCTCGTTCGGATCCGAGGGGCGAGCCGATGCCGGACGGCCCTCGCTCCGCTCTGATGCCGAGCTACCCGAGGAACCAGGAGAGGGGCTCGAATGGCTCGAGCGCCTGGCTACAGAGCGAGGCCTCGCACCTGAAGAAGAGATGCTCCCGGCGGAGCCTGAAGGACCGCCTGAGATCGTGGAGGAAGCTCCCGGCTGGATGTTGGACACGAGCGTTGAGAGTGGGACAGTAGCTTCGCTCGCCCCCGGCGAGGCTGCAGAAGAAGACGAGATGTTGGGTTGGCTTAACGACATGACTCCGGAACAACCTCCGGAGGCCGAAAAGGCCGTGGCTCCGGCCGCGCGTGAAGACGACATGATCGCGCCCGACTGGCTTGTGTCCATGGCTGGTGACGAGGAACTGACTTCCGCGATCGAAGAGCCAGCGGAAGAAGAAGGACTGAGCTGGCTGGGCGATATGGCCGTTGATTCAGGGCGGGTTACGGAGCTTCCTTCGGATACATTCCCGTCGGCCGACGAGTTGGAGTGGTCGGACTTCGAGCGTCCTGGCGTGCCTGAAGATGGAGGGGTGACCGGCTTCATGATGGCGGAACTCGAGGAAGAGCTAGATATGTCTTCTCCCGCCGAGTCGCCGGCTCCGCCCAGGATGATCGAAGAACCCGACGAAGAAGAAGTCTTGGAATGGCTGACCCGAATGTCGGCCGAGTCGAACGAAGCCCTCCAGGAAGCGGAGCCCGAGGCAGAGTCGGATGAAGCGCCTTCCTGGCTGTCTCAGGCTGCGGCCCCGGCGGCTGGCCAGGCCAGCATTCCTCCCGCGGAAGGGCCCGCCCCGACCCCAGCCCCCGTCCCCCCAACCATCGAGAGGGTCGAGCCGTCGGCTCCCCCTGTAGTTCCTGCCGCACCTCCGGGAGCCCCCGAATGGCTGCGCATGCCGGCCGAGGATATCCCCGCGCCGCGCGCCGAGGCGCCGAAGCAAGAATGGCCGTCGTTAGAGCCGACCGATAGCAGGCTGGCGGCCGAGCCGGCCTTGAGTGAGATTGCCGGGATCACCGCGGAGCCCGCAGGTCCACCGGTGGTTCCTCCGGCGCTTCAGCCAGAGACCCCGCCTCCGCCACCGCCGATGGCCGCTGCGCAGGCTCCGCTCCCGCCGGCCGCACCACCTCTAGCGCCCCCCGCGGTAGTCCCGCCATCGCCGCCCGCGCCGCCGCCGATGCCCGTGGCCCAAGTGCCGCCGAGTCCTCCAGCGCCGGTCCCCCAGCCTGCGGCCGAAGCTCCACCTGCACCACCACCAGTACAAGTGACATCGCCTGCGGCAGCTCCGCTGGCGCCGGCTGTCCCCGTGGCTCAGCCAGCGGCCGAAGTTCCACCAGCACCAATTGCACCGGTCGCCCCGCCGGCGGCCGAGGTTCCGCCAACACCGCCCGCCCCGGTTGCATTGCCGGCAGCACAAACCCCACCGTCACCACCCGCGCCGTTGCCACCGCCCGTGACAGTTACCCCTGCAGCGGCAGCCCCCGCTCCGCCCGCCCTGGCCGCGGAAGTCCCGGCCGCCCCGCCTCCTCAGGCGGTTCCCGCGCCCATGGCCTCGGCGAAACCGAAGCCCGGCGCGCGCGACCCAGGGCTGCTGCTGGAGGCCGCCCGAACGGCTTTGGCCGGAGGCGAGGTCACACAGGCTGTTACTACATACTCTGCCTTGATTAAGCGCCGCGCACACCTCCCGAATATCATTGAGGATCTGCGAACGGCCGTCGAGCTCAACCCGGGCGCCGCCAATCTATGGCAGGCCTTGGGTGACGCGTATATGAAGAACGATCAGGTGAATGATGCCATCGAGGCCTACCGCCGAGGCATGGGGGTCGCCTAGCTCCGACCTCGATTGTCGACAACCCACTCGAACTCGGGCCCACCCCGAGTTCGCTTTTTATGGAGGCTGGATTGGAGCGAACACTCGTGCTCGTGAAGCCGGATGGCGTCCAACGCGGATTGATCGGGGAGGTTATCGGTCGGCTGGAGCGACGCGGTCTGCGACTGATCGCAGCCAAATTCGTGCGCATCGCCCGCGCGTTCGCCGAAGAACACTACGCCGTCCATAAGGGAAAGCCCTTCTACGATCCCTTGATCGCCTACATTACCTCCTCTCCCGTCATGGCCATGGTCTGGGAGGCCCCCGATGCCGTCGGCGCGGTCCGGCAGACCCTCGGGGCCACGCGTCCGTTGGAGGCGGCACCCGGCTCGTTACGGCATGACTTCGCGCTGGAAGTCGGCCGGAACCTCGTACACGCCTCGGATTCTGCCGAGACGGCCGCTCTCGAGGTCGACCTGTGGTTTTCGAAGGGTGATCTGGTTGTATGGGAGCGCGCCGTCGATCCGTGGATCTTCGAGGGTTGAATCGCCGCCTATCGCAGGTGGACGAGGACGTGACCTTCTTTCCAGAGTTCCTCGAGTCGATAGTAAGTCCGAAGCTCGGGGGAAAACAGGTGTACGATCACATCCCCAAAATCAATTAAGATCCATCGGCTTGCGGCGTCCCCTTCGACGGTCTGAGGTTTGAGCCGGAACATCTCCTGCGTTTGCCGCTGGACCTCCCCCGACAGCGCTTTGAGGGTCCGCTCGGTGCCCGCGCTGCAGACAATGAAGTAGTCGGTGAATGAGCAGATGTCGACCAGATCCAAGAGGAGGATGTCCTCGCCTTTCTTCTCCTCGAGGAAGTCGACGATCGCGCGGGCAAGCGTCAGAGGGTCAGTCGCCAACACGTCTTTTCACTCGGCGTCTTTCTTTCGCCGCCTGCAGGCTGCGTCGGACGGCCTCTACCGGCGTATCGACCTCCACAACCTCGGCCCTGTCATCGCTTTCGCGGGTCGCCTTCCAGGTTGACAGCCCGACGAGCGGCGTCCCGGTCTTTAGCGCGAGGCCGATCTCGGAGAGAGTACCATACCCTCCTCCGATGGCGATGATGGCCTCGGAGGCCTGGACCACGACCGCGTTCCGCGCGTGCCCCAGACCGGTCGGGAGGGCCAGGCTGAGAAAACGATTCCCCTCGTCAGCTTCTGCACCGGGAAGGATCCCCACGGTCAGACCGCCCGCCTGATGCGCGCCGCGGCAGACCGCTTCCATCACGCCCCCCCGGCCCCCGCAAACCACCACCGCTCCAGCCTCCGCCAGACGCGCTCCCACCTCTTCGGCCAGGGCTGCCTCGGCGGCCGTGGCCGAGGCCCCACCGATTACGCCGACAACAATGGGCCGCTCATCAGTCATGCGCCCGTTCCCAACCGCGCCGCCAACAGCTTGGTGTAGACCGCGCCATCCGGCTTGAGGTCGCTCTGGAACAGGCAGACCTCGTCGACGCCCATGCTCCCCAGGGATCCTTGTTCTTCGCCCTCTACGGCCCGTCCAAGGTCGGAGACCGCCTTGGGATCGGCATCGCGCCTTACGCGCCCCAGAGTCAGGTGAGGAGAGAAAGGACGCGCTTCGGGTTGAAAGCCAAGCTCGCGGCAGGCGGCTTCAGTCGCTGCCTGGAGCGCAGGAAGCACCCCGGTTTCTTCCTCGACACCCAACCACACCACTCTGGGGCGGCGGGCGTTCGGGAAGCACCCAAGGCCCGCCAAACGGATCGAAAAACCAGGATACGTGGAGGCCACTTTGAGGAGAGCCTGCTTCACATCGGGGATTCGCTCGACCTCGGTATCCCCCAGGAATCGAAGGGTGAGGTGGATGCCGTTTGCCCGAACCCAGCGGACCGGAGCGCCTGCCAGGTTATTCCGAAGGCTGGCGATCCGCTCGGAGAGGCTCCGTCTGAGGCTCGCCGGGAGGTCAATGGCGATGAAAGCCCGAACTACGCTCAATGGCCCAGCCTCATGTCGGGCAGCGGTCTCTTGGATCGCCAGCATAGTATTCTATTCGGCCCACAGATCGATCTGCCAAGAATAAGAGACCTTGGATGGGGCTCCGGCTTGTCCTCCGGCCGCCCCGATTCCGGGAGGCATTGACTATCCTTCAAGTGCTCTCTCCCGCTGTACCGGGTTGCCGTGTACGGGGAAACCCGGTCAAGACCCTCGGATTTCACACTTCGGCTGGCGTCTGCCTCCGGCCAGTTCGGCGCCCAGAGGACCGATCCAACCAATACGCTCTCCCCAGACTCAAAAAAAGAACCGGCAAGCCGGTCTGAAGACCGCTTGCCCGGCACGCCTTGTCCGAAGCTGGCCATTCGCGTTCATGCCTCCGGAGGCCGTTGATTGCGATTATACCATGCGACGGCTGTCGGGCCGGTTGTCTCTGATGCCGGTGACTCTCGTCGCTTTCTATGGCGCAGGATCGGACCTAGAATATGCATGCACTAGATCATGAAGCGGGCTGAGAGGAGGGTTCAGGATGCTTGTCGGACAAAGGATGACCCAGCCAGTGATTACGATTCAAGGGGACATGCCGGTTCAGGATGCCCTCAACTTGATGCGCCAGGAACACATTCGGCGCTTTCCCGTCGTCGACGCGAAAGGCGGGCTCAGAGGAATTGCGTCCGAACGCGACATGCTTCACGCATCGGCTTCGAGCGCCACCAGTCTGAGCGTCTGGGAGCTCAATTACCTGATCAGCAAGATCAAAGTTGAGACAGTCATGACCTCCAAAGTCATCACGGTGACCGAGGATACCCCGGTCGAGGAAGCTGCCCGGATGATGGCCGACAACAAGATCGGCGGCCTGCCGGTGGTGCGCGAGGGCAAGGTCGTCGGGATCATCACTGAGACCGATCTTTTCAAGCTCTTTCTCGAACTGCTCGGGGCGCGTGAAAGCGGGACCCGGCTAACGGCTCTCGTGCCAGACGTTCCCGGCGAGTTGGCCAAGCTCACCTCCGCTGTCCGCGATGTGGGCGGAAACATCATCGCCCTGGTCACTTTCCTTGGCGATACAACCGAGAATCGAACGGTCACTTTGAAGGTCGGACGCATCGACAGCGCCTCCCTGCGCAAAGCTGTCGAGCCTGTCGTCCAGCAGATCCTGGACGTTCGCTAGCGCGAGACTCGTCCAGGCTCCCGAGAATCCTAGCGAGTGCACAGGCCGGGGAGGCCGGCTGTGCACTCGTGCCATTCAGCCCTTGGTCGGGTTATCCATGGAACCTCGGCTCCTTCCGATCCCTTTCCAGAATTCCCCTTGAGCCGGGCCCGCCGGTCAGTTCACCCTATTGTTCAGGTACAATGGATTGGATGGACAGCCGCCTCTCACGCCGCGAGTTCCTCCGCCTTTCCGGCCTGGCCACGCTCGGGGCCGCCATCAAACCTCCCCCTCCGCTGGACGCTGCCCATCCTGCCGGCCTGGGGAGGGTCACGACCTCATGGATAGGCGTCTACAGCGAGCCATCCTTCAAGGCGAAGAGGCTGCTCAAGCTCACCCGCGATCAGCTCGTCACCCTGCTTGCGCCCGAGATCGCCGATGAAGGGCCAACCCACAACCCCGTGTGGTACAGGGTTGCTGATGGCTATGCGCATTCCGGCTACCTTCAACTTGTCCGGTGGGAACCGCAACGACCTGTCCTCAATCTCCCTCCCGAGGGAACCGTGTTCGAGGTCTCGGTCCCCTTCACCCGCAGCTACCGCAAACCCGACAGCACCTCCGATCCCCTCTACCGGCTCTACTACCAGTCCACGGCTTGGGTCGAAGCCTGTGTGGTCGGGGTTGACGGCCGCCAGTGGTACCGCCTCGTCGATGACTTGCTCAAGCTCCGCTATCACGTCCGGGCCGAGCACATGCGGTGGATCGAGCCGTCTGAACTCGCGCCGATCTCGCCGGAAGTCTCGCTTGCCTCCAAACGGATCGAAGTCTCCATCGCCCGACAAGAGCTCAGGGCATACGAGGAAGACAGGCTGGTCTTGCGCACCCGGATCTCGAGCGGGATCCCTGACGACCAACCGGGGGAAAACGGAGTCCCCACCGCCACGCCACGCGGTCGGTTCTACATCGATAAGAAGATGCCGCTAAGGCACATGGGCGACGGCCACGTCACCGCCGACCTCGAAGCCTATGAGCTCCCAGGCGTCCCGTGGGTTTCCTTCTTCCACTTCACCGGCGTGGCCTTTCATGGCACCTACTGGCATACGGATTTCGGCCGTCCCAAGAGCCATGGATGCATCAACATGCGCACCGAGGAGGCCAAGTGGCTCTATCGCTGGACGCTTCCCGAGTCCCTGCCGGCTGAACGCCTGCGCATCGGGCGCGGAACGACGGTGGTCGTCACATGACGACAAGCGGATTCGATCTTGCTCTCGGGCGAAGGGGGATTGCGACTTCAAACGACAGCCGACCGGTTCACGGCCGATCTTTGCGCCCGCGAACGCGGCCCAGAATATCCGGGAGCTTGTCCGTCTCACTGTAGCCTGAGGCGCCGCGGCTCATCGCCGCCTGACCCTCGGCATCGCTCATCGCATCAGCCAAAACGAAGATCTCGAATTCGCTCGGAATCTGCCGGAGACCGCGCACGAGCCAATAGTCTCGTTCTTGCGCCAGCTTGGCATTCAACAGCACGAGCCCCGGCTTAACATGTTCAGCCAGTGCCAGCGCTTCCTCCGGCCCGGTGGCCTCGGTCACCCGGTAGCCATAGGCCTGAATCATCAGGATCATCATCTCGCGGACGGCATCGTCGGGCTCGACCACGAGTACGCGTGACGATGGACTGGGCAAGGAGTTGAGCACCGAATGTATCGCCGATACGAGGGCTCCAGTCCCGGCCGGGCGGACCATGAAGTTGACCGCCTCCATGCGCTTGCCCCCGATTTGCGCGTCGTCGACGGATGTCAGGAACAGCACCGGGATGTTGTGTGTCCGCCGATCCTGTTTGAGCACCATGGCCACATCGAACGCGGTCGGGGCTCGCGCCAGCAGATCCAGCAGGATGAGGTCGGGATGCTCCGCACGCGAGAGCGCCATGACATCGGCCCCGCTGGAGGCGAGGACAACCCGGTAGCCGGCGTCGACCAGATCCCGGGCGAGCATCGAGCGCAGATCGTCCCCTTCCACGAGCAGAAGCAGGGTATGAGCACCCTCGCTTCGCTCCGGGAGGTGCTCATCGACGACACGTCGTAACGGGGAGACGTCCGGGCCGGCCGATTGCGCCGCCATGAGCGGGATCGCCATCCCGAATGCCAGACGGTCACGCGGTGAGGTCTCGACCCACAACGCCCCACCAAGGCCTTCCAGAACCTGCCGGCATTCCGAGAGGGCCAGGGCGCGGTCTTGGGCGGCCGGAGTATCCGCTCTACGGTCGAGGCCGAGTAGCACGTCCGGTATCGGAGAGTCGATGTTGGAGGGCGCCCGGAAGGAGATGTTGACCAAGGCCCATGGTCCGTCTTCTGCCAGCCTATCCAGCCCCTCGGTCCATAGGCCAACCGCGGTCGGAGCTTCTCCGGCAGGCAGAAGCTCGGCACGGACATTGACCTCTCCTTGATCGATCAGGTGCGCCGCGATCGAGGTAAGACGCGCCAGGACTCCGGCCAGCTCCTGCTCGTCCCCGGCAACCGCCGGAAGATGCGCCGGATACTCCGCGACGACAGTTACCAGTCGGCCTTCAACCTCTCCGGCAACGTCCTCGATGACACGTTCGATCGCACTCGGCAGATCGACGCCTGCGCGAGATGTCCCCGGCAAGGATCCCTCCCGTCCTGGCAGCTTAGGAGCCCGCCGCCCGAGGCCGGACACTTACTCTCACTCTAGCGGAACTTGTCAAGTCCAGACCTTGCCATCGGCTTACAATTCTGCACGCCCCCGTGCTCCTCCCCGGGATCCCGACCCGGTTTGGCCCTTGCGGCGCCTGCGTGGTGCTGCGGGGGTTTCCGGATCGGCCCGCCGGTCGCCCTGCCTGTCCTGGCGAGTTCCGGCGGGATCACCCCGCCGGCATCCCAGTTTGGCTCCGCATCGAGAAGGGTTGTACAATCCCCCTCATGCAAGCTCTCGTGAGTGCGGCCAAGATCAGCAAGTATGCCTCAGCCGAGAGCGGAGACTCACTCGAGATGATCGAGCGCCCTACCGGAGGCCTATCCTTTGTCTTGGTCGATGGCCAGAGATCCGGCAAGTCAGCCAAGGCGATCTCAAACGTCGTTGCCCGGAAGGCCATTAGCCTGCTGGCCGACGGCGTCCGGGACGGCGCCGCCGCCCGGGCCGCATCGGACTATCTGGTCACCTACCGCGCCGGCAAGGTCCTGGCAACACTCAATATCCTATCGATTGACATCCAGAGCCAAAGCATGGTGGTTACGCGGAACAACCCCGCCCCCGTGCTTCTCATTCTAGGAGGGACGATCCAACTTCTCGATGAGCCGGTCGAGCCTGTCGGATCGCGCCGAGGGATCCGTCCCTCGATCCGGGAATTCCCGCTCGAGCCCGGCCTGGTGGCCGTGGTCTTTACCGACGGGCTGATCCATGCCGGCGATCGGATCGGTAAGCCGCTTGACGTCTTGGCTGCAGTTCAGCATCTGATCGAATCGGCCGACCCCGATCCCGCCACGTGGGCCGACTGCCTTCTCCAGAGGGCGCTCGAGCTCGATCAAGGCCGGCCTTCCGACGACATCAGCGTCATCGTCACAGCGATCCAGAGTCGGACTGCGGACGATACTCGGCGTCTGACGGTGCAGATGCCTCTCTAAGCGTTCGATCCGCGTATGGCCTCCGATAGCTCTGATGAAAGAGACCACCACCACTTTGCTTGTGGGCATCGTCGGCCCGTGTGCCTCGGGTAAGTCTACACTGGGGCAGGCTCTCAAGGCGCGTGGGCTACGCGTACGCCAGGTGGCCCAAGAGCACTCGTATGTCCCCCGGATGTGGAAACTGCTCACAAACCCCGACTTTCTTGTCTTTCTGGACGCCTCCTTCGAAGTGAGTACCCGAAGGAAGAACCTCACCTGGTCTGAACGGGAGTATGAGGAAGAGCAACGACGCCTATCCCACGCGCGCCAGTTCTGTGACCTCTATCTAATGACCGATCGGTTGAGCCCGGAGGAGGTCCTGCAGGCAGTCTTGCGCGCACTCGGCCTTGAAGACCAATCGGCGCAAGGGGTATAATCCGACGATCAGGCCAGCCCAGCAGTGTTGATTTTCGTGCTGGGGCTGGTTTTTCATGATAAGTGGAGGCAGTCCACCGGATGAGAGCGAACTACCGACGTTGGCTGATTCCCATTGTAATCCTGATCGCAGGCGTCGTGTGGGTTGTCTTGCCCACCAACCCCGGAATCAACATCGGCACCTTCCACCGCAGTATCCGCGTGGTTCGTGGTTTGGACCTTCAGGGCGGCCTGCGGGTGTTGCTCGAGGCCGATGTGCCTGCCGCCCAGGAAGTCACCGGAGAGCAGCTCAGTACCGCCCGCTCGATCATCGAGAACCGGGTGAACGGTCTGGGGGTCTCCGAGCCATTGATCCAGATCGCCGGGAACCGACGGATCCTCGTGGAGCTGCCGGGAGTCGGTGATCCCGAACAGGCAGTGTCGGCGATCAAGGAAACCGGGCTCCTGGAATTCGTCGACCCGGGGACGACGAACCAGGCAGAGGTCATCGCGCTCGAGGGTCAAGTCATCACCACCGACTTCGGCGAGGCCCAAGCCTCCGAACCGGCTACGAACCCAGAGAGTTCGACAACCCCCGAAGCGGTTCAGCTCACCCTTGAGGGGACCGTGCAATCCACGACCGGGTCGGCCACGCCGACCTCCGAGGCCGGCCTCGGCGCGACTCCGCCGACGGTCTATCACACCGTCATGACCGGGGCCGTGCTCAAAACCGCCGGAGTCAATACCGACCAGACCGGTGTGCCTTACGTCGCCTTCGATCTGACGAGTGAGGGCAGCGCGCTCTTCGGGGACTACACGACGGCTCACGTGGGAGAGTTTCTGGCGATCGTGCTGGACAAGAGAGTCATTTCCGCTCCGCGGATCCAAGAGCCGATCACGACCGGGACCGGGAGCATCACCGGAACTTTCACGGTTGCCGAGGCGAACGCACTGGCGGTTCAGCTGCGCTACGGTGCGCTGCCCATCCCCTTGCGGGTTGTCGAGAGCAAGAGCGTCGGGCCGACGCTGGGCCAGGACTCGCTCCGCAAAAGCACTATCGCCGGGATCGTCGGATTGGCGGTCGTGATCCTCTTCATGGCGCTTTACTACCGCTTGCCCGGGCTTGTTGCCGATCTCGCCCTACTCGTCTACGCCCTGACCACCTTCGCCCTGTTCAAGTTGATCCCCGTCACCCTGACCCTGCCCGGGATCGCCGGCTTTGTGCTTTCGATCGGTGTAGCGGTCGACGCCAACATCCTGATCTTCGAGCGTATGAAGGAAGAGCTGAGAAGCCGCAGGCCGTTGGTGCAGGCCATCGATCTCGGTTTCGCACGGGCCTGGCCTTCAATCCGCGACTCAAACCTCTCGACATTGATCACCTGCCTGATTCTCTACTGGTTCGGCAGCACCTTTGGGGCGAGCATCGTAAAAGGCTTCGCCCTCACGCTGGCGATCGGCGTCGGCGTGAGCTTGTTCACCGCCATTACCGTCACCCGGGCTTTCCTACACCTTGTTCTCGACGGCCTGGGTGTCGGCGAACACTCCCGATGGTTCGGTGTTTAGCGGCTCGCGGATGAGCTCGAGCAGGAGTCCTGCCTCCGCTGTCGCCCAGGAGTTACGGATGGATATCGTTGGAAAACGCTACTGGTTCTTCGGACTCTCCGGGCTGGTGATCATACCCGGGTTGATTGCCCTGCTCGTTTGGGGTTTGCCGTTGTCGATCGACTTCACCGGCGGGAGTCTGCTCGAGGTGAGTTTCGAAACCGCCCATCGGCCGCAGCCGGCTCAGGTCGTCGCGCTGTACGACTCGCTGGGGATCGGTGATCCACAGGTGCAGACCGCCGGCGAGACAGACATCGTCGTGAGGAGCAAGCCGATCGACGATCAGGTGGAGTTTCAAATCGTCCGGGAGATGGAGAAGCGTTTCGGCGGGACCGTCACAGTGGTCAGCTTTGAGCTCGTGGGCCCGTCTGTAGGGGCGGAGGTGGCTGATCGGGCGGCACTCGCCGTCGGCTTGGCGACCGTGGGGATCCTCGCCTATATCACCTATGCATTCAGAGGCGTTGCGCACGCGCCGCGCTACGGCGTGGCTGCCATCCTGGCGATGCTTCACGACGTGGCGGTTGTCATCGGCGTCGAAGCCATCCTGGGCCATTTCCTCGGCTGGGAGGTCGACTCGCTCTTCCTGACGGCGCTCTTGACCGTAATCGGTTTCTCGGTTCACGATACGATCGTGGTATTCGATCGCATCCGCGAAAACCAATCGCTCCACCGCCGGTTGGACTATGAGACGCTGGTCAACCACTCGATCGTCCAGACTCTTGACCGGTCGGTCAACACCCAGTTGACCGTCATGCTCACCCTGCTGGCACTATTGCTCTTTGGCGGGGTGACCACGCGTCACTTCGTCACTGTGCTTCTGGTAGGCGTTTTCAGTGGGACATACTCTTCGATCTTCAATGCCTCGCCCTTGCTCGTCGTCTGGGAAAACCGTGAATGGCGTACCTGGTTCAAGGGACGCCAAACGTCGGCCGCCTGAGCCGGATCCGCCATAACAGCCACGCATGCGCACCCGCGCGCCGCAGACCGCCCCAGCGGAGATCCGTCCACGGCCTGGCAATTACCGGCCTCGTGATACGAAAGCAGAACGACCGGCGAGGTGCCTACCGGCACGCCTCAAGGGACAAACCAATCCTCGGGTTGTCAGTCTGACGAGTGAGCCTTGCTGAAATGGGAAGGTGGAGAGTTAACCGGGCAGTGATCGGCCCCTGCTCCCCAACACTGTGTCTGAGCGGACTGGCTTGCCGCTGCTTATCACGACACAACACATGGGGTCGATTCGTCCACGGCAAGAATCAGGTTCTGGCCTCACGCCCTCACTCCCGGTAAGATCTCCCGGGAAGGCCCTCTCCGCCGCCAGGCCTGGTGAGCGGTAGTCCGCCATGAGGCGGAGTGGGGGACTAAGGGGGTGGGGCGACGCCCGGCGCGGATCCAGGCCATTCTCTGCCACGCGCATGGGGGTACGGGGAAGAGATAGACAAGCCCTTCTCAGGAACCAGCCTGTTGGTTAGTAGTCGCTCCCATGTCCTTGCGAATCGCCTTCATTGTCTGGGGCGTTCTCGCCGGCCGCCGTAGGCGGCGTCTCGCTGGACGAGGCCGCCGGCGTCGGATTCCCTGCAGCTGGCGCGGTGCCTGTCGCCTCCGGCGCGCACGAACTCGAGGGGTCGGAGCAAGGATCGCCGGTGGTAGGTTCCAGCAGGGGGGTCCCTTGCCGGATCGGGTCCGGCGTCCCAGCAATCATCGACGTGCTCACGGGGGCGAAGGCCTGCGGCGTCCAGGGTCTGTAGTCGGCTTGCAGGCGAGGCCCCACCTTCCCCGTCAGCCCAGTGGTGTAAACCAATCTGGCTGCTTGAGCACACAGCAAGAGCAATCCGACAGAGATTGTAGCGATGCCGAGGATGATTACTGCACCCGGCGGCTGTCGGCGCCTGTAGCGCTTTCGAACGGATTCGAGCTCGTCTCTAGACACTGCCTGGCCAGCACTCCCTCACATGTAAGGTGTCCCGGCGATTCACTCCGGCAGGCGCCTCCGCCTCGGCTCACGCAGATTTGCCTGTCGCACGATCGACTTCCATCCAGGCGCGAAACACGGGCGGTTAATGCCAATACTCCGAGGCGACCGCCTCCCCTTAACACACACATCATTCGCTATGACTTTTCCAGCGGCCCTTAGGGTCCGTGACTGGCCGCCGGCGAGGCCCTCAGCCCGGCCCAGACAGTGTTGCCACCGTCGCGCTTGGCATGGTAGAGGGCTTGGTCGACTTCCTGAAGGATGTCGTCCGATCTGCGGTGAACGACGGTCCACTCGGCGACGCCCAGACTTGCCGACACTGATGTCCCCATCAGGGCCATCTGGTTAATCCTCTTGGCAATCCGGCCCGCAACGGCGCAGGCCTCGTCCAAGTCCGCTTCCGGCAGGAGGACGAGAAACTCATCACCCCCGTAACGAGTAGGCATGTCGACCTTGCGGACCTGATCGCGGATCGCCTGGGCCACCATCTGCAGCACCTTGTCGCCAGCGGGGTGGCCGTGCGTATCATTGAAGTGTTTCAAGTTGTCGAGATCGATCATGATCAGGGAAAGCGGACGGTTGTAGCGCAGCGCCCGTTCGACTTCCACGTCGAGCGCTTCCTTGAGCTTGTGGCGGTTGTACAACCCGGTCAGAGGATCGGTGACCGCCAATCGCTGGACTTCCTTGAACAGGCGCTTGTTCTCGGCGATCAAACGCCGCAGCTCGAGCGCCCGGGCGAGGGCCACGTCAAAGGCCGCCAGGGAGTCGAGGGGCTTGGTCAGATAGTCATAAGCGCCGGCTCGCAGGGCCTCGATCGCCGTCTCGACGGTTGCATTGCCGGTCAAAATGATCGCCTGTAGTTCGGGGTCCGACCGGCGTGCAGCCTGAACGACCTCGAGGCCTGTGGCACCGGGCATATACAGATCGGTGACGACGGCATCGAAGTGATTGCCGGCGATGAACTCGATCGCCTTTGTGCCGTCCTCGGCCTGGATTACGGACAGCCCCATCCGCTCGGCCCGCCGCGCCAGCATGGCGCAGAATGCCGGGTCGTCATCGGCGATCAATACCAGCCCACTGCCGGCTCCCGCCTTGGGGCGGAGTTTTAGATCATCGTGGGGCCGTGTAGCTCGTTCGTCCATCCCTGTGTAACGAGTCAGTCCTTCTTCATTGGGTTTGAATGCCTGAGAACTTCTTGCACCAACAAGGATACACGATGGCCCGGAGGGCGAACCTTTCAGTCACCATACATACCCCAGGAGCGTGCAGACGCAGGCCTGAGTTCAGTTCGCGGGCCCGGCCTCCAGCCCAGGTAATCCGACCCGAGGGCTGAGCGCACGGCTACATGTGGCCTGGCCCGAGGCACCAGCTCCGACATGTAAGGTAGGTGAGGGATGCCTGCCCGAGCTCACGACCGAGGACGAGTCTGCCACGTTACCCTCACCTTTCAAGCCGGTAGCCGAACCCGTGTACATTGACCAGATACGTCGGGTTCGCCGGGTCCGGTTCCAGCTTCTTGCGCAGCAACCACACGTAACGGCGTAATGCGCTTCCCCCACGCTTGCTGTCGCTGCCCCAGATCTCGGTAACCAGCTCGTCTTGGGATACCGCCTCCCCCGCGTGTTGCCCCAGATAGGCGAGCAGCCTGAACTCGGTTCGAGTCAGAGCGATCTTCTCGCCTTCAACCAGGACCTCGCGCTTCCGCATGTCGATGGTTAGCGGTCCAGAGTGCACCATGATTGGGGTTTCGTCGACCCTGGCCGCGCTGCGTGCGAGCACGGCCCGGACCCTGGCGGTCAGCTCGGCCAGGCTAAATGGCTTCGTGACATAGTCGTCAACCCCAAGTCGGAATCCGCGAAGCTTGTCGGCTTCGGTGTCTTTTGCGGTGAGCAGGATGACGGGTGTCTTGGACATCTCTCGGATCCGGGCGCAGACCTCCCAACCATCCATCCCCGGCATCATGAGGTCGAGGACGACCAGGTCCGGGCGTTCCTCGAAGAAGGCCTTGAGCGCGCTTTGACCTCGATTGGCCCTGACGACTCGAAAGCCCTCGTGCTCGAGGAATTCTGCCAGGAACCTGAGTAAAGTCGGGTCGTCGTCGACAGCGAGGATCGTCGTGGTCAAGTCCCAACTCCATTGAGATCTCAGGACATGTCCCCTGCAACGAACATTCTACACCGGAGGCGCTCGAGTCAATGCACAAATGCGTCCGTCTCAGCCAGTCGCGATCTCCGCCGCCCAGGTGCTTAGCTTGTGCCAGATCATCGGTGGATACCCCGACCCCGTCATCTCTCTCATCTCCGGGGACCCCTATCTGGAGTCGGTCCCCGCATCGGCCGCCGGATCAGAGGACAACCGGTTCTTCGATGGTGCGTGGCGCGCCGGCGATTGGAAAGCCACCCACTGCAAAGGAGCTTTGCGACGCCGCGGCAGGGCAGAAGCCGCCGAGCGGGCTTGCCCCAACCCGAGCTGAGATCGCGCCGACCAGCAAGCTTATGCCCAGAGCTTGAGTCGGACGAGGACCCTCGCCCCGCCCCCAGGTGCCTCCTCAATGCGGACCTCGCCCGCCATCGCTTCGACCAGTCGCTTTACCAGGTGTAGTCCAAGCCCATGGCCGTAGATCTCGCGCGAATCGCTCGAATCGAGGCGATGGAACATTTCGAAGACCCGTTCGCGCTCTTCCTCCGGGATGCCGGGACCATTGTCCGAGACGCGGAGGACGACGGCCTCCGGGTCGGCGTACGCATCGATCAAGACGACCCCGGCTGGGGCATATTTCAGCGCGTTGTCTATCAGATGAAACAGGACGCTGGATACTGCACGACCATCCGCCTCAACCGGGGCCAACCCGGCAGGGAGCTGGAGCTTCAGGCGACGGTGCTCCTTCCGATCGAAGAAACGATTGGCGACTTCGGCAGCCACGATTGCCAGGTCGAGCTTTGCCGGCTGGAGGGGAAAACGCCCGGCCTCGAGGGCGGAGAGGTCGAGGATCGTTTCCACGAATTCCGTCAGCCGACCGGTCTCGGCCTGGACGAGCTCGATCGACTCGCGAGCGCCACGGTTAAGATTCGGATAGCTGGCCAGGATCAACTCGACACCGGTCTGGATATTGGTGAGCGGTGTCCGAAGTTCGTGCGACACCAGAGCCACGAACTCGGTCTTGAGGCGATCGAGCTCCTTGAGGTCCTGGTTCAGCCGATTCAGATCGCGGACCATGTACTCAAGCTGCTCCGTTCGGGCCTCGACCTTCTTCTCCAGATCCCGGTTGAGCGCCTCCAGGTCCCTACGGGCAGAAGCCACCTCGTCGAGCGCCCGGTTGAGCGCCTGTTCCCTCTCCTTGATCCGCGTCAAATCGTGGGCGATCGCGGCCAACAAGGGTCGCGATCGCCGCTCATCGTAAACGGGGCGGAGGGTGAGGTGCACCGGGAAGGTCGTGGAGTCGAATCGCCGGAATGCGCCCTCGCCGGACCAGCCCTCGTCGATGGCTTCATCGACGATATCCTGAACGGGCCGGTCGGCCAGGATGAATTCGGCCAGATGCAGATCGTGATCGATCCGAGGATCGATGTGCAGGTTTCTGATGAGAGCCGGGTTCCGCAGGATCAGTCGGCCATCCGACCCTGCCACGAAGGCCATGTCGGCCGAAGTATTCACCAGAGCCGCGAACTGGCGGAACTCGACCTGACCGGCAATGGCCCCCTGGCGCGCGACCAGGAGAAGACAGAGCAGAACGGCTGTGGCCACCCCCACAGCGTCGAATTTCCCACTCAGTCGCCAATCCAGGGCGGTCGAACCGACGACAAGGTAGGTGAAACCGATCGGCAGAATCGCCTCCAACCGGCCGCGAAGGCTGCGCTGCCTGCCTGGAGCAAGACGGATCGGTAGACCGGAAGCGTCTTGCAGGACGAGTATGGCCAGGAAAATGACCAACCCTGCCAGCATCCGCCCACCCGAGGTTGAGGGCGCGGCCTGACTTACGTCGAGCAACTGTGTGTAACCTGCGGTGAATTCCAGACCTGAAAGGAGCAGGCAGGCAAACCCGATGAGAGAGAAGGACAGCTGCTCGGCCGGGTCGAAAGACAGCAGGACCAGTCGGACGAGTAGGGTGAACAACATGAGGTTGGCAACCGGGGAAACTAGCACCCAGAATGTCTGGATTGGCCCTGCCACGCCGACAACCAGGATCGAACGTACGGCGATCAACCACGCCAAGGCCAGCACCGACAGACAGAGAATGGCGACGTCGAGCGATTCTCTCACTCGACTGAAGCGTTCGGCCGGCAGAACCGGATAGGATCCAAGGGCGGGAATCGCCGCCAGAAAGCCCGCCAGCCTGAGAAGATCGGAGAGTGACGGCTGAGAGAGAGACCCGCCGGTGGAGAAATAGGCGGGGGCGGCCAGGATGTCGGCAATGACCCACAGGCTTAGGCTGATCGCCAGAAATCGCCAGGCGCGGCTTGCCTCAGGACGCCTGCCCGTGCGACTGATGAGGATCGCGGCAGCGGCGGCGCATCCGCGGGTGAAGATCGCCCCCAGATGTCCAAATGCCCGAAGGCCGGAGATCTGCGGCCGTGCCAGGCTCAGGGCGCCGTATAGAACAAGTAGGAGAGTGCTGAGCGCCGCCCAGAAGAGGGGTGACCGGCTCCAGCTCTCGAATCGCTGTCGCACCATTCCGATTGTAGGTCGACATCCCGCGCACGACAAGAACTACCAAGTGCAGGATGAAGAGCGGCCCCGCCGAATCAGCCGGGGCCGCTCTTGTTGCTCATGGCAGGGGCTAGTCTAGTCTCCTGGCCCACCTCCACCGGGGGTGGCGGTTTTCGTACTGGTGGGGGCCGTCGTGTCGGTTGCCGCAGGCCCCGGTTCCGTCTCGGTCCTGGTCGGAGTCGGAGTCCTGGTCTTCGTTCGAGTCGGTGACGGCCCAGGAGTGTTGCTTGGGGGAATGGCGGTCGGCGTGCGGGTTCGAGTCCTGGTGGGTGATGGGCCGAACGTCGCCGTCCGGGTCGGGGTATCCGTCGGGGCGGCTGAGACGAATATGTGGCGAGTAATCGTGCAGGTCGACCCCCAGCCGTCGAAGGCAAAGGTCAGCCTAACGGTGAAGTCGCCCGAGATCCCTTCGGCATCAGCCGGTCCATTCTTGAAGTCAGCCCTCCACGTGAACTCAGAGGCCGAGTTAAACTCCACCCACCTGCCCCCATCATCGGTGGGCGAGTCGCCGTCGTCGCCACCCCAATATCGAGTGTCGTTAAGATCGGCGTCAAAGTCAAACCAGTTGACGTCAGTCAGCGTCGACATCTGCGGCCACTCGAAGTGCGTCGTCGTCAGGAAGGCCGACATCACGTTGTCGTTTTGGACACTCGCCAGGATCTTGTCTTGATCGTTGTCCCACATCCCGGTGAAGTAGATCTTGCTGCAGTCCGGGGTCTCGGTCGCGGTGGGAGAGGGGGAGTTGGTGGGGCTTGGCGAGGGTGAGGGAGACGCCGTCGGCGTGGCGGTCACCGTCGCCGGCAGGGTCGGGACCCCGCCGGGCAGAGCGACGACACGCGCCGTACGGAACTGCTCGACGATCGCCTCGCGCCGCGAGTTGAGATGCAGCTCGGGCCAGAAACCGCTCAGGCCCGGCACGATCAACGGGTGGTTGAAATCGACGGTCACCGAGACAAGTTCGCCCGGTGCACCCGGATCATCCGCCGGAAGGCAGTCAGCCGAGTCGAAAGCACTCAAGGGATCGGGATCCTGGTACTTGGGGACCGTGCACACCGTAACCTTGAAGTAACCGGGCGCGTTCCAAGGGACGGTGTTATTCGGGACCGTGGTGTCCCGCAGGATCGCCACGGCGCCGGCTTCGGCGGCGGCCTTGATCGAGTCGATGCGGGCCTGGTCTTTCAACGCGTCCGTGTCACACGGCGCAGTGCACAGGGCCGGATCGAACTCACCGGTGACGGCGTAACGCACCCCAAACCGGGCCCCGTTCTCGATCGCCAACCAGGCATGGAGCAGCCGGGCCAGCTCGATGATCGTGAAGACCACGAGCAGTAAGACCGGCAAGATCAGGGCGAATTCGACCAGGCCCTGGGCGCGCGAGCGATGCGGTCGAGCGATTTCTTGGGTCGGTTCTAAGGTGTCCATACTCACTGCCTCACTAGTGGTTGATCCGGGTGAAGATCCGGGAAGCGATCGCTTCGAAGACCTTCTGCAGGTCGGCGCCTTCAGGGGCGAAGTAGTAGTTGCCACAGGATGTACCGATGGGGTAAGCCGGCGGGCCATTGCAGGGATCGTTAGCCGGGGCGGGATCCCCGTTGTCGCCGACGTTGGCGATGTAGCGAAGGAGTTGCTCGCCGGCGTCCGGGTCGCCTCCGCGTGCGTACTCAGTTACGGCGTCTCCTAGCCCGATGGTAAAAATGACCGCGCCCTGGCCCGGCTGAATGCAGTCGGGCGGCTGGGTGGAGAGGGCGTCCGGGCAGCCGACGAAATCGGCCATATCCCGCGCTCGATCATCGGCGTCGTAATAATCCAAGTCACTGCTGACATGGCGCGTCCCCGGATCTCCGTCGCCATCCTGGCAGTACGGAGGCCCGCCTCCTGCGGGAGAAGCCCATGTCGACGGGGGGCAGATCCATTCGACGGAGGGTGTGTACGTGCGGACAGCGGCATTGGCCGCGCCGTCGGTCAGCAGGACAACGATCCACACGGCTTCCTGGCGGCCGCGCGGTGGGCCCAACGGAGCGAGCGGGTCGGGGCCGAACTCGCCCCCGGCCTGCTGCAGGCCATCGGCGATGTTGGTGGGCATGCAACCTCTTGGATCAGGCCTCCAGCCTGGGCAGTCTGCCGCGGTCGTCTCCCATTCGACTTCTATGGCGTCCAACCCGGCGTTTATGCACGCCTCGGGGTCCGGTGAGGCCTGGCAATCACTCAATGAAAGCACGATCGTCGGATACCTGCCGAAGGTGATGAGTGCGATCCGGTCGTAGGGGAAGTTGGTGCGCGTCACTAGCTCACTGGCCGCCGCCCGGACTTCCTCGAAGGGATGGCACATGTTGAAGTCGTCGGCCGCCCAGCGGCATCCGCCGGCGCCGGGGTTGAGCGGATCGCCGATCCAGCTTTCGGCGTGGCCATTCGGCCCACCTCCCAGCTCGGTCCCATAGTACTCATCACAGTCATCCGCCTCATCTACGCCGTCGCCGTCGTTGTCGATGTCGTCATCGCACAGGTCGTAGGCCATCGAGGGCGAAACGTCGATGGCCAAGACCAGGTCGACGGAGGCGGCCTCCGCGATGGCGTTGGCGCTGATCGGTGTCGATCCCCATCCGATAATCGGGAGAAAGGCAAAGTTGACGATGCTGCTGGCTGTCACCTGCACGACCTTGCGCGGCGGATCACCGACCGGCGGGCACAGGTCGGGTAGGTTATAGGTCGGGTACAAGCCCGAGAGGTCGCACACATAGAGTTCGACCGTCGAGAATTCCAGGCCGTTGAGTTGAATGAACTCTTCCGCCGAAGCCTTGAGCTCAGGCGGGGTGCGCCCCTCGCGGAACTGGCTCGCAGCTGCAAGCGAGGCGGCGTCCACCGCCCGCCGCAGGTGCCCAACGTTGGTGAACAGGATGCCGGCGTCGACCGTCAGGCCGATGAAGGCCGCCAACCCGATAAAGGCGAGGGCGAGCAGGATCAGGGCTTGGCCGCGTTCGCGGCGTGAAGGGTCTTTTGTCTTCATGGCGTTGGCGTCGGCTCCGAGGCCACATTCGGGTAGAGGCTATAGGCGTGCAGCTCGATCGGGTCATTCACGACTGCCGTAATCCAGGGCAACCCGAGGACCATGTTGTAGTCGTAGAAGATTTCGACGAGAACGACACCCGTATTCGCCGGGAGTGATGGCAGCGGCGCCAGGAGGTTGGTGACGTCCGCCGAGGAGAATTTCGAGGCGTGATTGCAGTACGACCGCCAGCCCATCTCTCCCCCGTTGGGCTGGCCCACACAGGTCGGACGGGCGACATCGCTATCAGTGAACGCCGGTGGATAGCGGGCAGTGACCGTCCTGCCCGTGACGGCAAAGATGGATACGACCAAGTCGTCGGTGTCTTCATCCAGAGTAAGCTGTCTCGCCTGCCCCAAGTTGTATTTGGTATAGTTGAGGGCGCGCGCGTAGAACAATCCGTTGTAGAGAATGAACGCGGCTGTCGTATCGTCATGGATCGGATCATCGTCGGCGGAGTAACGACTCACCTCGCGGGCAGTGTCGACCAGATCCAAATAATGGTTCAGCGCGAGGCCGAACTCGACGAGACCCGACAGCATCATCATCAACAGCGGTAGCAGTATGGTGAATTCGACGAGGCTCTGACCCAGACGCTTCTTGGGGCGCCTCTTCTTCCCTTTGGTTTGCTCAGGAATTGAAGGATGCATGCCCTTCTCCGCTCCCGCAAAATGACCGTACGTGCGGAGCCCTTGCGCCCCGTAACGTGCACTCATTATAGGGGGTCGCTTGTGGGGGGCCGGGTAGTACTCAAGGGCCGGTGGGGTGACTTGTCGCCGCCAGACAACGATCCTGTAACAGAATCCAAACAACAGGGCGCCGGGCGCCCGGCAATCCGGGCTTGGCTCCCTTGACGCTCACGCCCGGCCTGAGGCCGCAGTCAGGCCACGCAGCTGCTCAATCCGGAGGGCCACAATGGGGGAAGGTCGGGCAATCGGGGGACACTCTCCTTTGTCCTTCCTCAGAGCGTGACCCTCTCATCTCGCCGCGGACGCGGAACCCCCCTGAGCCCGGCACGGACGGAATGACACAGGGCAACCGATTAGAAGTAGACGAGCAGTGCGCCGAAGATGAGAAAAGGACCGTAGGGGATAGGGACGAAGGCCGTGTACCGCTTCCGAGCAAGCATGGTGATCAAGTAGATCAAGCTGAAGAGCCCGGCGGCCAACATACCAACGAGAAGAGCAGCTACCACGCCCGGCCACCCCACCGCGAGACCGATCAAAGCCGCCAGGTTGACGTCACCAAAGCCGAATGCAACCTCCTCCAAAGCGCGCCCCCGCAATCGGCTGACGGCTTTGGCGAAAGCCTCACCCAGCAGAAAAAGCCCGAGAACTGCGACAAACCCAACCGCGCCTCCGGCGAGTGTACGCAGCGGGCCGGGGGTTGGACTCAGCACACCCAAGAGCCCGATGACAGCCCCCGCTGGAAGGCTGACGACATGCAGGATGAGCCGGTGTTCCAGGTCGATCACGGCAATCAGCAGGAAGATCGCTGAGACCAGAAGGGAAGACATAAACCGATCAAGGGAGGGTTGGTAGACGAAGATCCACAATGTCCCGAATATCGTAACGACTTCAAGAACTGGAGCGCGCAATCCGCGGGGAGTCCCGCAGTAAGGACAACTACGCGCCCGGGTGAGCAGGCCCCCTACCCCCAACCACGCTCGCAGTGGTCGAGGGGCGCCGCACGTACGGCATGAAGGCGTATTTATCTGCCGTTGCACCGGGAGGCTATCGGCGAGAGCATTCATGATCCCACCGACCATCAAACCCATAAATGCGACAAGAATGTAGTCCATAGCGCGCGATTATATCTCGGTCCTCCGAGCCTCCTGTCCCATATCCCCTGTTTGCATGTCCCGGACACTCACCGGTCAAGGTAGCATGCATCGCGTGAAATTGCGCACCGGAGCGAGGCAACACTCATGGACAGCACTTGAGGTGAATGCTAGAATGCCGTCGTGGATCGTGAGCTTCCGCAGCCCGACCGTGAGCGGCTGAGCGCCCTCACCGCGCTCGTCGTTCTTGCTTATGGCTTGATACGTATTGTCGTTCTGCCCAGCGTCGCCGTGCGCTTCGGCGCACTCGGGATCATCGTCCAACTCAATTTCGACACGCAGTTCGTCATGCTCACCTTGGCCGCCGCCCTGGCGGCTTCGGGTGCCGACTGGCTGATTCGCTCCCACCCAGGCTTCGAAGACACCAACGCCCCCGATATCGATCACATGATCGTCCCGGGTTTGGCCGCCCTCGGGCTTGGGGCGATTCTGGCCAGGGTTCCGGCCGGAATCGGGCTTTGGCTTGGCCTGGCGCTCACTGTCGGACTACTCGTATCTGTCTTGGTGGCCGAGTACGTCGTCGTCGATCCGCTTGACCCACGCCGTGACATCGCCGCCGTCGGGCTCTCTTCCTTGAGCATCCTCCTCCTGGCCGGCGCTTTCTTCGCTATCCGCGGATTGGGTCTGCGCGCGGTATTCGCCATCCCGCTCATCCTGGTCGCGGCATGGGCTGTGGCGGGCCGCCTACTCACGCTGGCCACCCCGCGCGGCCAGGCCTGGCTTCAGGCGGGGGTCTTGGGAGTTCTCACCTCGCAGGTTGCGTGGGGGCTTCACTATTGGCGAGTAAACCCGGTCCAAGAAGCGCTCGTGCTGACCCTGGTTGTCTACTTGGGGATCAACCTGATTACCGTGCACTTCACCGGGAGGCTCAGCCCGTCTCGCTGGCTCGAATTCGGCGCGATTGCCGCACTCGGTTTGACGACAGCAATCCTTCTGGCGTGAGGGCAGTCAATGTAGGCGGCGCACTCGACGGCCGCTAGAGGTTCGACCTGAGGCGAGGGCGCCCGCAGAGAGTTCTCATTCTGGTTCGGGCACGTCTAGTTGCAGAATGAAACCGCCCACTGGCTTGTCTCGGCAGGGGCGGACTCGTCCTCGAACTTGCCTCTGGCGGGAGATGCCGACTCAATCGTGTTCGGAAGGACCTCGATCTCGGCGGGCTCGCCAACCGACCACGCGCTCCGTACCATCCACCAGCCGCCTGATGTTCGGCCTGAGCGCGACCAGGAGCAGGATTTCGACCAACAGTCCGAAGGCGATGTATTCGCACGGGATGTATCCCGCCCTGGCGGCCCAGGTGAATGCGGCGGTGATGATCAGGCCGGTGCTCATGGTGGCCACCGAGGCATAACCTATCCCCATAAGGACCAGGAGAGAGAGAGGGATGACGATCAGGGGTGAGAGAGCCCACAATCCGAAAGCTGCTCCGACGGTGGGCGCACCTCCCGCCCCTCCGCGCAATCGAATCACGCCGTCCCGTCGCTCGAGGAGGAAGATGGAGTAGTTGTGGCCGAGGACGGCGGCCAGGCCGGCGAGCACCTCGACCCAGGCCATGCCTCCGGTAAGCCCCCGGGCGAGCCAGACCGCGCCCGCACCTTTCAGCGCATCCGCCAGCGCTGTCCCCGCTCCCGCCCACAGGCCGGCGGCTCGCATGGCATTCGTCCCGCCCGTCCTTCCACTGTGCAGGTGGCGCAGGTCCAACCCGGTCGAGATGCGCACGATCAACACACCGAACGGGACCGAACCCATGACGTAGGCTGCAACCACCGCACCGACTGTTAGGACACTTTGCACTTCAGTCCCCTCTTAGCCCACTCGAGCTTCTCGAACCACCGCCCCGTTCGCCGATGAGAGGCGTCACGCCTCCTCAACCGGATCGATGATCGCAATCGACCTCGGCCCACTCTCATCCAGCCGGAATGCATGGCAGATCCATCCGTGCTCCCCGGGTGACCAGATGAGATAGGCGGCCTCGAGGAACGCCGCTTCTCGAAGATCTTGGCTGGAGAGTCCGGAGGGACCTACGGGGTGAGAATGGAAGATCCCGACCAGCTCAAGCCCCGCGTCTTCGATCGCCTGCATCGCATGGAGCTGGCCGCGGGGCTCCATCCTGAAGCGCGTCGGACTGTGGGCGATGTTCTCGACGGGTATCGCCATGCGAACCTCTTGCCCGTCTCCTCCCAAGAGGCCGCAGACTTCCTCGGCTTGAAGACTGCGCACATGATCTAACATGATCTGCATTTCGCGAGTTCGAATGCGGAGGACAGCAGGTCCGGAGGCCATCACCGGAATTATACAGGACGGGTCGGAATTCACGCCACAAGCCCAAGGTGAACCCGGCCAAGACCAGCGCTGGTGCGAGCATTCCTAGGGCGGAGGAGCCTCAGGGTGAGGGTGACTTGATCTGAAGGTCAGCCCGGTAGATAATGGTCGCAGGCGACTCATGCTTGAACCTTAGCCGAGAAGGCGAGTGCGAGTGCAGTGACTGACGGACCAGAGAAGCTCCCTGTCGACGTCTTGGGCTACCAGGTTGACCACCACGTACGCCGCGACCCGCACCGTCAAGCGGCTGCGCTTTCCGACGTCATCCTCGGGGGGCAGGACGGCCTGGTGAACGTGCTTGGCGTAATCCTGGGCGTGGCTGCCGCCACCGCCAATACCAGGATCGTCCTCGCCGCCGGGATGGCGGCCACCTTCGCCGAGTCGGTCTCAATGGCAGCCGTCGCGTATACTTCCCGCCTGACGGACTCGGCGTTCTACCAGAGCGAGCGCGAGCGCGAATACCGGCACGTTCATCTCGTGCCGTCGGTTGAGCGGCAGGAGATACGCGAGATCTATCTTAACAAGGGCTTCGACGGCGAGTTGCTCGATCGGATCGTCGAAACCATCACAGCCGACACAGACACCTGGGTGGGCGTGATGATGAGCGAAGAGCACAAGCTGTCTCCGACAGACCGCCCGATGGCGATCCGCTCAGGTTTGATCGTCGGCCTGTCGGCGATAATCGGGTCGCTAATCCCGCTCTCGCCGTTCATCTTCTTTCCCGTACAAGTTGGGATTTGGAGCTCCGTCCTTCTAGGTGCCCTGACCCTTTTCGTCGTTGGCGTCTACAAGGCCCGGGCGACAGTCGGCCATGCCGGGCGGAGTGGACTGGAGATGGCTGTCATCGGCACGTTGAGCGCCATGGTGGGGTATGTCGTCGGCCTGATATTCCGGGTGCCGGGGACTTCATAGACGGCGACTCCTGTTTACAGGATGGGGGGGGTGTCCACAATTGTGTCCTTCCGTCCCTGCCGGGATCCAGTCAAGCTCATCGTCCCGACCCAGCACCTGCGGTTCTGGGCAGGTGTGTCCTTCGGGAGGACGAACGGTGCTTCGCGAAGCCCCCGCAAGGGGGCGAGGAATCCTCATAATGCCGCCAACGCAATTCGATTCACGGGCTCAGAAGCTCTCGACTCGGCTACGATCCAAGAGGGTCACGCTTCGGGGATTCCTCCGAGGCGAACGATCTATCCGACAATCCCCCCTTCGGTCAGCCGGCGAACGTCGCCGAGCGCACGCTCGATATCGCCCGGCTCAAGCTGCTCCCCGGTATCGACATGCTGCAATCCCCCTCGCGCCGCCTTCTCCAATGCCAATGCCCGCACCGACCTGCCCTGGGCGAGCGCCTCCTTGACCAGCGCCGCGCCTGCGGCATAGCCGATAAGAGGATTTAGGGCGGTGACGATGATGGCGTTCCGCTCCAACCAGGCGGTTGCCTGCTCGGTGTTTGCCTCAACCCCGCGGACACACTTGTCTGTAAACGAGCCGATTGACCCGATCATCACTTGCATCATCTCGAACAGGCTGTGAGCGATAATCGGCATCATGACGTTCAGCTCAAGCTGACCGGCTTGCGCGGCGAGAGTGACCGTCGTGTCGCATCCAATGACGTGGAACATGGCCATGTCGAGCATCTCCGCCATGACCGGATTGACCTTCCCGGGCATGATGCTCGACCCTGGTTGGACGGCCGGGAGGCGGAGCTCATTCAAACCGGTTGCCGGGCCGGAGGCAAGCAAGCGGAAGTCGTTGGCGACGCGGATCAAGGTCGACGCCAGCGTACGGAGGCCGCCCGAGAAATCTACCATGTCGGCCATCGATTGCATGCTCTCGAAGAGGTTGTCCGATCCGGAGAGCTCGAGACCGCTCAGCTCGGCAAGCCTTCGGACCATCCTGGGATGGTATTCGGGATGGGCATTCAATCCGGTGCCGACGGCCGTTCCGCCGATCCCAAGCCGACGGAGCCCGTCCGCCGCGCGTCGGATGCGTTGACCGTCGCGCTCAACCGCACGGGCATAACCGCCGAACTCCTGCCCGAGACGGATCGGGACGGCATCCTGCAAGTGCGTGCGGCCAGACTTGAGGACTCCGTCAAACGCCTTCGCCTTCTCTCCGAGCGCCGTCGAAAGTTCGTCGATGGCGTCCATGAGTCCTTCAAGGCGCCATAGACATCCCAGCCGGATAGCGGTCGGGATCGTGTCGTTCGTCGACTGTGACTTGTTGACGTGGTCGTTGGGGTGGACCCGGTATTCTCCGAGTGCGCCTCCCAGGATCACGGTCGCCCGGTTGGCGATCACCTCGTTAGTGTTCATGTTGTGACTTGTGCCGGCCCCGGCCTGGAAGGGGTCGACGATGAATTGATCGTCCCACTTCCCCTGCCTGACTTCCTCGGCCGCCTCGGAGATCGCCCGCGCCCGCTCGGCATCCAAGAGCCCGAGGGCCAGATGGACCTCGGCGGCAGCGCGCTTGATCGTCGCCAGGCCCCAGATGAAGGCCCGCCAGGTCCTCAAGCCGGAGACCCGGAAGTTCATCGCCGCCCGCATGGTTTGGGCACCGTAGAGTGCTTCCGCCGGAACCAGTACCTCACCGATCGAATCGCGTTCTTTCCGAGTGGCCATGTCGACTGCCATCTTCGATCCCCTCTCTATCCTGTCCTGCCGGGCATGTCATGCACTTACTTCAACAGATCGCCGGGCGGCCCAGGAAGCAAAGAGGGAGCCGTGAGGCTCCCTCTGACAAACGCGCTGGCCATACCGATCAGGATTCCAGAGCCTTGTAGCCCGGGCCCTTTGAGAAGTAGTCGTAGTTAGGCTTGATGTCCGGCGTCAGGTCGACCACTTGCCCCGCCTCCAGCTTGCGGGTGAAGTTCAGGTGGACTGCTTCCCCGTGCTCATTCTCGCCGTCCCAGGGTTGATCGAACCCGGGCGCGCCGGACGACATGGCCTGGACCTCGCCTCCCTTGGCAGCGTATGCCGGTGGGACTTCCTCTTCGGTGAATATCGCCTCGAAGGGGCATTCAGGAATGCAGGCGCCGCAGTCAATACATGTGTCTGGATCGATGTAGTACCACGGCCACTCGTCCACGGGCTTACCCGGAACAATGCACTCGACCGGGCAAACATCCACGCAGGACGAGTCCCGCAGGCACAGGCTGGTGATGATATGCGTCATCTCCTGATCCTCCGAGAAAGTTGGCTGAATGTCCGGGGCTGAGGCCGAGGCGCTAGCCCATCTGACGTTCGAACTTTTCGCCGACGGTTTTCCAGTTTACCACATTCCACCAGGCGGCCACGTAGTCGGCGCGCCGGTTCTGGTATTTCAAGTAGTAGGCGTGCTCCCAGACATCGAGGCCGAGGACAGGTTTCATCCCTTCGGAGACCGGGTTGTCTTGGTTGGCCGTCGAAATGACTTTGAGCCCGCCTGACTTGTCCAGAACTAGCCAGGCCCAACCGCTCCCGAAGCGTCCCATGGCCGCCTTGGAGAATTCCTCCTTGAAGGCTGCGAAGCTCCCGAGGGCCTTGGAGATCGCATTCCCCAGTGAGCCTTTCGCCTCCCCTCCTGCCCCGGGGCCCATCGACAGCCAGAACATCGAGTGGTTGGAGTGGCCTCCGCCGTTGTTGCGGACCGCCATCCGGATCGATTCGGGAACGGCATTCAAATCAGAAAGCAGCTCCTCCACGGCCTTGTTCTGGAGTGCTGCTTGTCCCTCGAGGGCCTTGTTCACATTGCTGACGTAGGCGGCGTGATGCTTTGTGTGATGGATCTCCATCGTCTGGGCATCGATATGCGGTTCGAGTGCATTGTAGGGATACGGAAGCGCGGGTAACTCGTACGGCATGTTGACACTGCTCCTCTCATTTGGCTCGGATCACCACCTGATCACCCCGCAGGTTTTCACCCGCGCTGCGGGTGAGGCTGTGTCACTCGGCAGCTCGGCTGCCACAATCGAGGCAATACGATCTCAGGGATGTTCCAGGTTGACCCGGATGCACATATCCGGTACCATCGTTGGACGTCTTCGGCGGCCGGATTTCGGCAATTGTGTGGTCGCCGATCATTGTAGACCCCCGCTTCGGATTTTGTCAAGCTAACTATGCGAATTCATCCCGGTGCCGCGATCAGTGTACGCGAGGAGACTGGCCGTCCTCCGATTCCGCCCATAGCCGGGATCGCCGTCGGAATGCTCGCGTTCTCGACGTCGGCTATCATCACTCGCTACGCCCAAGTCTACGCGCCCTCCCTCGTTATCGCCGCCTACCGTCTTGCACTGGCCTCCCTCGTCCTCGCCCCTATCGTCCTCCTCCGCTACGCGAGGACGCTCCGCAGCATGGACCGGGGAGAGCTGCTTCTGGCCCTGGCCAGCGGTGGCTTCTTGGCCATTCACTTCGGGACCTGGATCACCTCGCTCGAGTACACGACGGTGGCCAGTTCCCTCGTGCTGGTCTGGACCTCGCCTCTCTTCGTGGCCCTGCTCTCCCCCTTGACGCTCGGCGAGCCGATCTCCCCTCCCGTCGGATGTGGGCTGGCCGTCGCCCTCACAGGCAGCGTCATCGTCGGCCTTAGCGATGCCTGCTCCTGGCGGGCCGGCTTTTCCTGCCCGTCCGTCGATCACATCTTCCAGGGCAAGGCGGCCTTCGGGGACTTGCTGGCGTTGGCCGGGGCGGTCGCAGGCGCCGGTTACATCATCTTGGGTCGTCGGCTGCGCCGGACGATGGCCCTCGTCCCTTACATCAGCCTGGCTTACGGAGCGGCTGCCGTTGTTCTCATGGTTGCCGTTAGACTCTTGGGTCAACCTGCCTTTGGCTATCCGGCGAAGGCGTACGGTCTGTTCGCCCTGTTGGCGCTTCTACCTCAGCTCTTCGCCCATTCGACGTACAATTGGGCTTTGCGATACTTGTCGGCGACCTACGTCTCGGTTGCGCTCCTGGGCGAGCCTGTCGGATCGACGATCCTGGCGTACTTCCTTCTCGGCGAACACCCGGCCGGCATGATGCTCGTGGGAGGGGTCTTGATCTTGATCGGCATCGCGCTCGCCTCGCGCAGACAAGCCGACCAAAAAGGTCTGGCTGGCCCGCCGCCAGAACCGGGGTGAGGCCTTCGGAGGATCCCAATGCAGACACGTTGCTACCGATGTGGCTGGAGTTATGCGATCAAACAGGACGAGATCATCGCCGCTCTGCAGGCACTCGAGGCCGGCGGAGGGGTGCATTATGATGCGCGCTGCCCCCGCTGCCGACACATCAACAAGCTCTCGATCGAGATGCTGCGGCGCGCTGCGCCCAGGCCCGTGACGGGAAAGGCCTCCGAGGAACCCGAGGCCGCCGAGGGACCATCATCGGAAAGCTAGAAACCGGTGTCTGAACGGCCACTCATCTCACCCGAAAACCTTCTAGCGCATCTCGACGATCCTGTGTGGGCCATCGTTGATTGCACGTTCGAATTGAGTCAACCTCTCCAAGGCGAGTCCGAGTATCTCCAATCCCATATCCCAGGCGCAGTCTACGCCGATCTCGAGCGGGACTTGTCGGCAACGCGCGACGGCAAGAATGGTCGCCATCCGCTTGCGGCGCCCCAGGCCCTGGCCGTAGTCTTCTCGAGGCTCGGCATCGACGGCCCGTCCATGGTCGTAGCCTATGATCGTTCCGGAGGAGCGTATGCTTCCCGCCTTTGGTGGAGCCTGCGCTACCTGGGTCACTTCAAGGTTGCGGTCCTGGACGGAGGATTCCCGGCATGGCTGAAAGCCGGATATCCTGCTCGATCCGGAGGCGAGAAGCGCGAGCCCACCCATTTCGTGCCATCCGTCCAGACAAAGATGTTGGTGAAAGCGGATGAGATCGACCGGCCGGGCGAGAAGACTCTCCGCTTGCTAGACGCACGTGCACCGGAGAGGTATCGCGGCGACGAGGAGCCGCTGGACCTTGCCGCCGGTCACATTCCGGGGGCTGTCAACGTGTTCTGGAAAGACAACCTGGACGAAGAAGGAGGCTTCATTTCATCGGAGCTGCTCGAGAAGCGGTATCGCCGGGTCCTCGGCCGATATCCGCCTTCGGTTGCAGTCGCCTACTGTGGATCGGGCGTTACAGCCTGCCACCTCTTGTTGGCGATGGAACATGCCGGGATAAGCGGGGCCCGACTCTACGCCGGATCTTGGTCAGAGTGGTCTTCCGACTCAAGCCGACCGCTGGCATTGGGGGACGAACCACTCCCTTCAGGCTCCTCACCCCAAATCGCCTAGAGCCGCCACCGAGGAGGCGCAAGCGGAGCGGCATCCGATCGCCTCAAGGATCTGCATGGGCGTGTGGGGGGGTGCAATCGAGCGAACAAAGCCCGGGCTCCCGGGGGCTTCATGTACGCCGGTCCCGGGCCTAGCGGTATATCCCTTGCTGCAAGATCATCTCGGCCACGCCAGCCGGGACCAGGTGCCGAAACGGCTCTCCCGCACCAATCCTGCGGCGGATCTCCATCGCCGAGAAACCCACCACAGGTGCGTTGAAAAAGCGGACCTTCTCGGCGACACCAGGCAGGGCTGCCGACAGCTGGTCCATGTCGACCTCCACCCCCGGACGTCGCATCACCCCCAGTGCTGAGCAGGCTGCGACGAAACGATCGGGGGCATGCCATGCCGGCAGGTCGCGCAAGGAGTCGGCCCCCATCAGGTAGGCAAACTCCGTCTTGGGCATCCGTTCTGCCAGCCAGGCCAATGTTCCCAATGCGTAGTGCGGTTGCGGACGGTCGATGTCGGCGCGGGAAAGCTCAAAGGCGGAGTCCGATCGGATGGCCGCCTCGACCATCGCCGCTCGCTGTTCCACCGACGCCCGCGGAGGTGCGCCCTTGAGCGGGGGATCTGCCGTGACGACCCACAGCACTCGATCGAGCCCCAGCATCCACCGCCCTTCGTCGGCGAGTATCAAGTGACCCAGATGAGGCGGATCAAATGACCCGCCGAAGACGCCGATCAATCCCGCCACTCCAACTCATGACCTCCGATCCTCACGGTGTCCCCGGCCTTCGCTCCGGCTTGTCTCAACGACTGCTCGATCCCCAGGCGCGCCATCAAGCGCTGGAACCGATGCAGGGCTTCATCGTACTCCCAGTACGTCATGTCGGCTGCGCGCTCGATGGCTTCTCCGGCGACCCTCCATGCACCATCCATCTCACGTCGGATCTCGAATTGATCGGGGTCGGCCTTGGGCCGATACACCGGGACTTCCCCCGCTTCCGGCCGCGTCTGCACCTGGCTGACGGCGTCGTATGCCGCCGTCAGAAGCTGGCGCAAACCCGTTTGCGCCAGCGCAGAGATCGCGTACGGCTTGTATCCGAGTTCTGCAAAGGCATTCGTGAGAGACTGCAACCGCTGGCCGACTTCAGGCAGGTCGACCTTGTTGATGGCCAGCACCTGAGGCTTGTCAGCCAGCCCGGGATTGAAGAGAGCCATTTCTGCGTTGATCTGTGAGAAGTCGGCCAGCGGGTCGGCGGCGCTCCCGTCGATGAGGTGTATCAGCCCTCGGGTGCGCGTCACATGGCGGAGGAAGCCGGCGCCGAGGCCGGCGCCCCGGTGCGCGCCCTCGATGAGGCCGGGGATATCCGCCAGGACGAGCGTCGTGCCGTCATCGAGTTCGACGACGCCCAGACTGGGCTCTAGGGTGGTGAAAGGATAGTCTGCCACCTTCGGCCGGGCATTGGAGACAGCCGCCAGCAGGGTCGACTTTCCAGCGTTCGGGGCCCCGACGATACCCACATCGGCCAGAAGCCGGAGTTCCAGCTTTAGCCGTCTCTCCTGCCCGGGCTCGCCGCGCTCAGCCATGCGCGGCGCCTGGTTGCGCGAGGTCGCATAGCGGGCGTTGCCTCGGCCGCCCCTGCCTCCGCGACAAACTTGCAGGCGCTGCTCGGACCCCACCAGATCCCCCAAGAGGGAGTCGTCCGAAGCATCCAACACGAGCGTCCCCGGGGGAACCTCGATCACTACGTCGTCGCCGCTGCGCCCGGTCTTGTCCTGCCCCTGGCCGTTCCTGCCGTCCTTAGCACGGTAGTGGGCATTGTGCCGGAGGTGGGCCAGGGTTCCCAGACCTTGTCGGACGGCGATAATTACATCGCCACCCTTGCCTCCGTCGCCTCCGTCCGGCCCGCCGCGCGGCACATACTTCTCATGCCGGAAGTGAACCACGCCATCCCCTCCGCGCCCGGAGGACACGAGGATACGCGCTTCGTCGATGAACATCTTTTTTCGATGGCTCTCTATGTCAGGGCGCAGGATCGGAGACACACACAAGGCGAGCGTGAGGATTATAACAGACCAACTGCGCTGACCGATCCAGGCTCAAGCCGTGGCTGAGAAGGTCAACCTCCACCGCGAGACATACCACGCGAGCCGAGGCGCCGGTGAGGCCCCGATCGCGCAAGTTTGCACGGGTCATTCTCTTGTGATAAAGTTCTCCCACTTCCCGCCCGGGTCCCTTGGAGCATGACATGCCAGCTTCCTCAGTTCCCGATATCGTCGTCGGCCGCCTTCCACTCTACCTGCGGGCGCTCTCGCAGATGACGACCGAGGGGAAAGAGGTGACCTCTTCCCAGGAGCTCGGCGAACGACTGGGGATCTCTTCCGCACAGATCCGCAAGGACCTCTCCCAGTTCGGCGAATTCGGCAAGCAAGGGACTGGTTATGCCATCCCCTTCCTGGCTGACCAGCTCAGACGAATTCTGCGCGTCAAGAGCATCTGGGACGTCGCACTGGTGGGTGTGGGCGACCTCGGGCGGGCGGTTGCCCATTACGCCGGCTTCGTCGACCGCGGTTATCGGATTGTCGCCCTCTATGACAACGATCCGCGCAAGATCGGGGAGCAGATCGGCTCTTTCACGATCATGGACTCGGCGACCATGGTGTCGAATATTCGCTCCCGGGAGATCCACGTGGCTATGCTCGCCGTCCCGGCGTCCGACGCGCAGCAAGTCAGCGCTCGTCTGATCGAGGCCGGTGTCCGGGCCATCCTGTGCTACGCGCCGACCTCGATCGTGGTCCCGGATACGGTCCATGTCCAGTACATCGACCCCGTCCTTCACCTTCAGCGGATGACGTACTACCTCGGCTGATTTCCCGGGCGTGTTTGACCCCCCCCATCGAAATCGCTCGTGACGGTCGAGCCCGTGCAGGCCAGCCGATAGAGGATTGCCGAACAGGAGGGCGTGTCAGCGGAGCTGACCCGCCCTCCTGTTCGACTCGATCCCCTCCTCTGATGGATCCCGAGAAACGGCGTTGAGCCTATTGCTGAGGGAATGGGTCAGACTGTGAAAGGTGAGTTCTGAGCATTGAAACGTGCTGGGGGGTCGTGCCTGGCTCAGGGAAATGGGACGCCGGGAGGCATGCCGTCCCTGGGGCAATTATGGAGAGCAGATGCCGAGGGCCTGAATGAGCCAGGCGCTGAGAGCGTCAGACCGGCGGCAGGCTTCGGCGCAAGCGCTCGAGCATGCCGAGGGCCTTGGCCGACCCCTTGGCGATACAGGCGGTCGGCTCCTCCGCCAGATAGGCTGGCACACCCGTCTCGCGCGTGAGCCACTTGTCGATCCCGCGCAACAACGCCCCACCGCCGCAGACCAGCATCCCCCGGTCGATGATGTCTGACGCCAATTCCGGCGGCGTGTGTTCGAGCACGTTCCGGATCGAGGCCAGTTGCAGCTGGAGCGTCTCCTGAAGCGCCTCGACGATCTCGTTCGTCGTCAGCGTAATCGGGCGCGGGAGGCCGGTGACCTGATCCTGGCCCTGGACCTCCATCGTCCGCTCCTCTTCTTGCGGGATGGCGGCTCCGATGCGAATCTTCGCCTCTTCGGCGGTGCGCTGACCGATGATCAACCCGTATTTCTTGCGAACGTAACCGATGATGGCGTCATCCAGGCGAAGGCCCCCGCTGCGGACCGCACCCGCGGCGACGATCCCGCTCATCGCCAAGACCGCGGCTTGCGTCACCCCGCCCCCCAGGTCGACCACCAGGTTCCCCGAGGGCGTTGCGACCGGTAGGCCGGATCCGATGGCCCCGGCCAGAGGCTCCTGGATCAAGTGAACCTCACGGCTCCCGGCCTGCAAGCCCGCCTCATGCACAGCCCGGCTCTCGACACTGGTGACGCCATAGGGGATGGTGATCATCACGCGCGGCTTGAAGAGCCTCGCCGGGCCGCAGACCTTCTCGATGAAATGGCCGAGCAAGCGCTGGGTCACCCCGAAGTCGGCGATCACTCCGTCGCGCATCGGACGCATGATCTGGATCGCCTCGGGCACTCGGCCGTCCATTTCGCGCGCCGCCTGCCCGACCTCGACGATCTTCGATTCCTCGACGTCGATCGCCACGACCGTCGGTTCGTGCAACGCGATCTCATCGCCTTCGCAGATGAGCGTGTTGACCGTACCCAGATTGATCCCGAGATCCTTGCCGAACAGCGGCATGGTCTACATTTCCTGACCGGATTCGGACGAGCTGCGTTTCTGCCGACCGCGCCGATAGCGGCGAATGGCATCCAGGCGCAAATTGGACTTACGCAGCGCCGACTGGAGCGCCAGGTACTGGTCCGTATCCGGCGGCAGCCCTTGCTTGAGCAGCTCTTCGGCTCGGGCCTTGGCTGATTCGGCCCGTTCTTCGTCGATTTCCTCGATCCGCTCGCCCACGTCCGCCAGGACAGTCACGATCTGCGGCCGGACTTCCATCACGCCCCCGGCGATCGTGAAGGCATGCTCCCGCCCCCCTTCGCGCAGGCGGAGCACTCCGTAGGCCAGCGTCGTCAGGAGCGGGGCGTGATTCGGCAGGATGCCCATCTCCCCCATCGTACCCGGTGCGACAACGATGTCAACCGGTCCTTCGAAGAGCACTTTGTCTTGGGTGACGATTTGGCATTGGATGGGCATGTCTGCCTCGCGCCGCCGTGCCGGCCGCCTCAGGCGGCCGCTAAGCGAGCCGCCTTCTCGACTGCTTCGTCGATCGAGCCGACCATATAGAACGCCTGCTCCGGGAGATCGTCGTGTTTGCCTTCGAGGATCTCGCCGAATCCGCGCACCGTCTCTCGAAGCGGGACGTAGCGACCTTCCTGACCGGTGAACTGCTCAGCGACATACATCGGCTGCGAGAAATACCGCTCGAGTTTGCGGGCCCGGCTGACCAATAGCTTATCGTCCTCGCTGAGCTCTTCGACGCCCAGGATGGCGATGATGTCCTGCAGGTCCTTGTAGCGTTGGAGCACACGCTGCGTCTCGCGGGCGACCCGGTAGTGGTCCTCGCCCACGACCTGCGGATCGAGAATGCGCGAGGTCGAAGCCAGTGGATCGACAGCCGGGTAGATTCCTTTCTCCACAATCGATCGTTCGAGTGCAATGGTGGCGTCCAAATGGGTGAATGTCGACACCGGCGCCGGATCGGAGTAATCATCCGCCGGGACATAGACAGCCTGCATCGATGTGATCGATCCGGTCCGAGTCGAGGTGATCCGCTCCTGGAGCTCGCCCATCTCCGTCGCCAGGGTCGGCTGATAACCCACCGCCGAGGGCATCCGTCCGAGGAGCGCCGAGACTTCCGAGCCCGACATGCTGAAGCGAAAGATGTTGTCAATGAAAAGGAGCACATCGCGGCCCTGATCGCGGAAATACTCGGCCATGGTCAGGGCCGTCAGACCGACACGCAAGCGGACACCGGGAGGTTCGTTCATCTGACCATAGACCAGGACCGTGTCTTTCAGCACCCCGGATTCGATCATCTCGCGGTACATCTGTGTGCCTTCACGCGTGCGTTCTCCGACGCCGGCGAAGACCGAGTTCCCCTGATGGACTGTGGCAATGGAACGGATAAGCTCCTGGATGATGATCGTCTTGCCAACCCCTGCACCGCCGAAGATCCCCGTCTTCCCGCCTTTGGTGAATGGGGCGATCAGATCGACGACCTTGAGGCCGGTCTCAAATACCTCGACCCGAGTGGCCTGTTCTTCGAAGGATGGCGCCGGGCGATGGATCGGATAGGTCTCATGTGCCGTCAAGCTTCCGCGCCCATCCACGGGCACCCCGAGCACATTGAAGACCCTTCCCAACGTGGACTCGCCGACGGGGACTCGGATTGGCGACCCGGTCACCTCTACCGGCGTGCCTCTCCGAAGGCCATCGGTCGTATCCATGGCCACGGTTCGAACCAAACGATCGCCCAGATGAAGCTGAACCTCGAGGATCAGGGGGTTCTGGCCCTCGCGCATGACCTCGATCGCGTCGTAGATCTCGGGCAAGTTCCCGGGAGGAAACTCGCAATCCACTACGCCTCCCCTGATCTGGACGACCTGACCGCTGACTCGCTCCATCCTCGCCTCCGGTCAATCTCGGTGTGGCGACAGTTGCTCGCCGTGTCTCTCTATTTGCACGGCGCGCTTACATCTCTCAACCGGGATACCCCCCACGAGTTCCGTCACCCCAGAGCCTCGACACCTCCGACGATGTCGAGCATCTCGTTAGTAATCCCTTGCTGGCGGGCTTTGTTGTAATCCAGGCGAAGAGCAGACGAAAGATCGTGAGCATTCTGTGTGGCGTTCTGCATGGCCACCATCCTGGCGGCATGCTCGCTTGCAAGAGATTCAAGGACCGCCTGATAGAGTTGCAGCGCCGTGAAGCGAGGCACGACATGGTCGATGAGCTCGGCCTCGCCCGGTTCGTAGATGTACGCCTGCGCCGGGCCGGTCCGCTGCGGCTCGAATTCCATGACCGTCTCGGCGCCCTCGTCCAGCTCGAGGGGCAGAAGCTTCTTCATCGTCGGTACCTGGCGCAGCAGGCTGATGTAGTCGGTGTACACGAGATAAACCTGGTCGGTCCGACCTTCGAGAAACTCCCCCACAGCCAGTCTGCCGATAGCCGAGACGTCGGCGAAAGTCGGCTCGGCCGGCAGCCGGCTGAACTCGGCCAGGATGGAAGCCCGCCTGCGGGCCATCATGTCTCTTCCTTTGCGGCCCACGACGATGTAGCGAACAGGTACGTCTGAGGATTTGAACCGCTCGAGGGTGAAGCGGACGACGTTCGTATTGTAGGCGCCGGCAAGGCCCCGGTCACCGGTCACGAGGATGACCAGCTTGTCCCGGACCTCGACGCGTTCCGTCAGGAGTGGGTGGATGTTGCCGCGCGCCGGTTGAGTGGATAGATGCAGCAGCACCTCCCAGGCCCGCGCGGCGTACGGACGTGTCGCCGTCACGGCCTGGATTGCTTTGCGGACCCGACTGGCGCTGATGGCCTGGAGGGCGCGCGTGACCTGGGCTATGTTGTTGACGCTTCGGATGCGGAGGCGCATCTCGCGGGCGGAAGGCATCGATCCGTCCTGTGACCAGGCTTAGGTCAGGCTTGCCAGCCGATATGGAAGGCTTCCAGCGCCTTCCGCAGGTCGGCCTCGGTCTCGGGTGTGATTTGCTTGCGTCCGGCAATGTCCTGCAAGATCTCCGGGTGCGAGGCCTGCATGTTGCGCAGCACTGCCGCCTCCCATTCGGCCATCTTGCCGACAGGGACCTCGTCTGCGAATCCATTGGTACCGGCGAACAATAGAACCACCTGCTCCGCAAGGTCAACCGGTCGGTACTGCGGTTGTTTGAGGATCTCCTGAAGCCGCTGGCCACGCGCAAGCTGGGCCTGCGTCGCCTTGTCCAGATCCGAGCCGAACTGTGCGAAGGCGGCCACCTCGCGGAACGAGGCCATGTCCAGGCGCAATCGACCGGCGACCTGCTTCATGGCTTTGGTCTGCGCATCCCCCCCCACGCGTGATACGGACAAGCCGACATTGATCCCGGGGCGGATGCCGGCATTGAACAGATCGGCTTCGAGGTAGATCTGGCCATCGGTGATCGAGATGACGTTTGTCGGGACGTAGGCCGAGACGTCGCCGAGCAGCGTCTCGATGATCGGGAGGGCAGTCAGCGATCCGCCCGATCCCTTCACCTTGGCCACCCGATAGGAGGCGGGGTCCGGCAAGGATTCGAGCGCCTCGTCCGCAGTGTGGCGGGCCAGCGGTCCATCGTAGCTCTTGCCATCGACGGCCTGCTCCGAATCCGCCTCTCCCTCGACACTCATCGGGACCACGACAAAGCGGTCCGCTAATCGGACGGCTCTCTCAAGCAAACGGCTGTGCAGGTAGAACACGTCCCCGGGGTAGGCCTCGCGTCCGGGCGGGCGTCGCAAGAGGAGCGATACCTGACGATAGGCCCAGGCGTGTTTCGACAAATCGTCATACACGACCAGGGCGTCGCGACCTTGCTCGGCGAACTCTTCACCGATTGCGCAGCCGGCGTAGGGTGCGATGTATTGCAGGGCCGCCGGGTCATCTGCCGGCGCAGCGACGACCACGGTGTGTTCCATAGCGCCGGCTCGTTCAAAGGTCGCGACCAGTCGGGCCACCGAGGCGCGCTTCTGCCCGATGGCCACATAGATGCAAGTTAGATCCTTGTCTTTCTGATTGATGATCGTATCGACCGCCAGAGCCGTCTTCCCGGTCTGGCGATCTCCGATGATCAACTCGCGCTGCCCTCGACCAATTGGGATCATCGAATCGATGGCTTTGATCCCTGTCTGGACCGGGGTATCCACGTCCTTTCGTTTGACCACCCCTGCCGCGATCCGCTCGATCGGGCGGTAGCGCTCGAATTTGAGCGGGCCCTTCCCATCGAGCGGTTCACCCAGGGCGTTCACCACGCGTCCAACCAGGCCGTCGCCCACCGGGACCGAGGCGATGCGCCCAGTGCTGTAGACCGCCATGCCTTCCTCAATCCCCGAGTACTCTCCCATGACGATCACGCCGACCGAGTCGCTCTCCAGGTTGAAGGCGATGCCCATCACGTCGTTGGCGAAACGGACTAGCTCCTGGGAGCGCACGTCGGCCAGACCCGAGACGCGCGCAATCCCGTCGCCGGCTTCAAGGACGTTCCCGATGTCTCTGAGTTCAATCGTGGGGGAGAATGACTCGATCTGTTGGCGTAGTTCTGAGGAGAGGCTGGAGACAAGGTCTTCCGACATGTTCCCTCCAGAACAGGAGGTCAGGAAACGAAATCGCGGTTGAGAGCACCTGGCGCGCCCGGTGGGTCGACGGCGTGCCCCTCTTTTCTAGCCGCCCTGGTGCTCGGACGGGGCGCGAGACGAATCGCGCCGCGGCGGCGAGGCCATGTCATGGCCCCGCCGTTGACTTCAAAGATATCGTAATCCGCCGGATCCTGCGGGGCGCCGGAATGATACCTGAGGCACTCCATTTTGTCCAGCACTTCACAATTGAGGCGGGTTTAGCGCTCGCCGACCGGTCCGCGTTTCTTTCCCATACCCAACTCGACGGACCGCTCATACGCCGCCCAGATCGCCCGGGAAAGCGCCGTGCGGAACCCGGCCTTCTCGAGGTAATAGAGGGCCGCGGCCGACGTCCCCCCGGGAGAGGTGACCTGATTGCGCAGGCGTGCCAGGTGACTGGGGGATTTCTCATAGAAGGCAACCGAGCCCTTGACCGTTTGGACGACGAGTTGTTCTGCGATCCGGCGCGGAAACCCGAGGTGGACACCGGCGTCGACCATGGCTTCCATGAACAGATAGACGTACGCCGGCCCAGTCCCGGAAAGTGCGGTGGCCATGTCGAGATAATCTTCGTCTCCGACGAAAAGCTCTTCACCAAAGGCACTCAGGATCCGTTGGGCTTGCTCCTTCTGGGCGGCGGTCACAGCCTCGGTCGAGGTCCAGACGGTGATCCCTTGGCCTACCTGGGCGGGCGTGTTCGGCATCGCCCGGACGAGGGCGGCATGCTTGAGGCGCGAAGCCAGGCTTTCGAGACGTGCGCCGGCCACAATCGAAAGCACGAGCGCCGCCGGCGGGATCGCCCCACTCAGCCCATCCGCAACGTCCGGCGCCATTTGTGGTTTAACCGACAACACGACGACCTGCGCTCCATCGACCGCGCTCCTGTTGTCCGTAGCGGTCCGTGTACCGTAGCGCTCAGCAAGCTCTTCAAGCCGTTTCGGCCTCGGCCCGCTGAACGTGATCTGATCGGCGCCGACCTCAGCCTTCTGGATCAGGCCGGTGGCCATCGCCTCGGCCATCACACCCGGACCAATGAACACAATGCGGTCATCTGACGTCATGCTTCACCTACCTACCCGGCGCGAGGCGGGGGTTGCAGCGGTTAGCAATAAGCAATCAGCAACAAGCAATAAGCGAAAAACAACTGGCATTGCGTGTTCAGAGTTGGGCTCGAGGCCTGAAGCTTGAAGCTCGTAGCCCTAACCCCTCAATGTCTTGTGTCTTGTGTCTTGTGTCTTGTGTCTTGTGTCTTGTGTCTTGTGTCTTGTGTCTTGTGTCTTGTGTCTTGTGTCTTGTGTCTTGTGTCTTGTGTCTTGTGTCTTGTGTCTTGTGTCTTGTGTCTTGTGTCTTGTGTCTTATGTCTTATGTCTTGCGTCTTGCGTCTTGCAGCTTGAAGCGGACTTACGGCCGGGCGAAATGCCGCAGCGCGAGCCGCAGCCTGTCCTCAATGTCTTCGGGCGCGTCGTCCGGGATCGATTGCACGGCAGCCTGCGCTTCGACCAGAGTGTAACCAAGTCCCGTCAGCGCCGACAACACTTCGCCGTCGGCCCCGCGGATGAGTCGGACAGCCGGCGCCGGCGCGTGAAGCCGGTCTTTCAAGAAAAAAACGATCTTCTCGGCTGTCTTGCGTCCGATCCCCGGGACCTTGTCCAGCGCCTCAGGTTGGTTGTTGGCCACTGCGCCGCGCAGGACGTCCGCCGAGAGATGGGACAGGAGCGCCAGAGCCAATCGCGGCCCGACGCCACTCACCTGGAGCAGCAGATCGAACAGCTCCCGCTGCTCGAGAGTGTCGAAGCCGTACAGCTGGATCGAATCTTCCCTCACGATCATCCGGGTATGCAGGAAGAACGGGTCACCTACGGCCGGACCGTGCTCGACCACCGAGTGTGGCACGGAGACTTCGAGGCCCACCCCGCCGACCTCGAGGGTCACGGAGGCCTCCCCGAGATGCTGAACCACGCCGCGCACAGACGCGATCACCCTTGCCCCTCCAGCCGCTTGTGGAATCCCGAGGCGCTGATGTGGCAGATGGCGATGGCCAGGGCGTCCGCCACGTCATCCGGCCGCGGCGGGGCTTCCATCTTCAACAACACGCGCACCATCTCCTGAATCTGGCGCTTATCGGCCCCACCGTATCCTGCAACAGCTTCTTTGATTTCGCCCGGGGAGTATTCGGCGACCGAAACCGAGGCCTCCGCCAGAGCCAAGAGCGCCACGCCTCTGGCTTGGCCGACACTCATCGCAGTTGACACGTTGCGCTGGAAGAACAGTTTCTCCACCGCCCCGCTTTGAGGACGGTGGAGCGAGATGACCTCGGTCAATGCCGAATGCAATTCCAACAGTCTTTCCGGCATTGGTGATTCGGCTGAGGTTGAGATGACCCCGGCGGCGACGTAAACCAGGTCGCGGCCCTGTCCCTGACGGACCACCCCGTAGCCCGTTCTCGCCGTGCCAGGGTCGATCCCGATCACCAACATGCGCGCCGGGGCTCAGTCAGGCGCGGTTTCAGGCGGTCTCCAGCATTTCGACCGCCTCGTCGGTGACCTCCAGGTTGGAGTACACCTCCTGCACGTCGTCCAACTCTTCCAGATGCTCGACCAAACGCATGAGCTGGAGCGCCTGGTCTCCCGGCAGCTCCAGCGTCGTGTTCGGCAGCATTCGCAGGCGCGCTTCGTCGGGCTGTATCCCGAGGGCATGCAGCTTGTCGCTGACGGCCTTGAAGGACTCGACCGGGCCGATGATTTCGATGTCGTCGTCACCGATGATCACATCATCCGCACCGGCTTCGACGGCGGCCTCGAAGACTTTGTTGGTATCGAGCCCCGCGGCCTGGAAGGCGAAGTAGGCTGCCTGATGAAAATTCCAGGCCACCGATCCGGCCTCAGCCATGTTGCCACCGCTGTGGGACAACGCATGCCGGATATCCGCCACGCTCCGTTTTCGATTGTCGGTCACGACCTCCATGAGCAAGGCCACGCCGTGCGGCCCGTAGCCCTCGTACATGACGTGGTCGAGCGAGCCGCCTTCCTTGTCCTCTCCCGTCCCGCGGCGAATTGACCGCTCGATGTTCTCTTTGGGCATGTTGTTGTCGCGGGCGCGATCGACAGCCAGGCGAAGGGCGAAGTTCGATTCCGGATCTCCGCCACCTTCCCTAGCGGCAATACTGATCTCACGCGCCAGCCGGGTGAAGATGTTGCCGCGCCGGGCGTCATTGGCGGCCTTCTTGCGCTTTATCGTCGACCACTTCGAGTGTCCAGACATATGGCACCCTTGATTGTTGAATCAACGAGGAGATTCGGCCCGAGTTTGCCTGCGATGTACGAGGTTTCACTCGAGATTATACCATCGGGACCGATGGAGCGTTCGAGCGAATCCGCCTGACCCCGGCCTTCGCACCCAACTTCACCGCCTAGCCGGGTGGATCTCAGAGGCAGCGGCCTCCGCTCGCAGGTCAGGCAGGATCGGCGGCCAGCATCCGCTGGAGCATTCGGATTGTGTCCACGCTCTGGCCGCGGTAGTGGTTGTTGGCGTAGACAAGGGTCACCTCAGACTGCCGATCCAGGTCGCGGATCTTGCCCACCCACTCCCGGAGCTCCTCCTCGCGATAACTGTAGTCGTAGCGCTGCCAGGCCTGCTCGTGCTCCCACCATTGGGCGGCGTTCCGGCCGTGGAACCGGACATAGGCCACCGGGCCCGTCGCCCGAGCCACGGGCGGCATGAGTCCCTTGAGCTTCGGTTCATCCACGCAGCAGTACCCTAGCTGGAGCTCTTCGAGCGCGCCGAAAGTCTCCTCCGTGGCCCAAGCGCTGTCGCGAAACTCGATAACCACCGGCAGCTCGCCGAAGCCTTGGCGGATCTGAAGCAAGTAGTCCCGGTTGGATTCCGACGGGTGGAAGGAGTAGGGGAACTGGGCGAGAATGCACGCCAATCGGCCGGAGTCGATGAGAGGGGCGATCCCATCTCGGAAGCCGGCGAAGTCGGGCGCCTCCCGCTCGTGGGTCAGGCTGCTATGAGCCTTGACCGCGAAAACGAAACCCTCCGGGGTCCGATCCACCCAGCCTTCGACGGTCTTCAACCCCGGCACACGATAGTAGGTGACGTTGAGTTCAACCGTGCTGAACTCGGAGGCATAGAATGGAAGCCACTGGTTTCGGCTCAGCCCGGGAGGATACACCGGGCCGACCCAATCATCGTACGAGAAACCTGAGGTTCCGAGGTGGATCAAAGGGCCCTGCCTGTCGAAGTCTGCCGAAGGGAAGTGCTAGTTCTTCTGCCTTCTGAGCCCACCCGGAGCGGCCTGCCCGCACAAGGCCTGCGGTGTCTAGCGCGACGCCCAGTGAGCCAGGCGTCCTGCCCGGTACCACCGCCTCGCCTTCTGCGAACCTCCCCCGGAGACGAGGCTCTGCGGGGGAGGGGTTGTGTGAGAAGGCGAACTTCGGGTCACGACCATGCCGGGCAGTTTCCTCGCCGTCCCGAAGTGCGCCAGGCAACCGTCCACTTCGGGAGAACCCGGTCGATCAGCCCGAATCCGCGGCTGCCGGAGTCTCGACGATGAACGACTCGGTCATCTGGCGCGCAAGATCATCCGAATACTGCTTCGGAGGCGTCTTCATGAAGTAGGACGAAGGGGCCATGATCGGCCCGGACATCCCGCGGTCGAGCGCCAATTTGGCGCAGCGGACGGCGTCAATGACCACCCCGGCCGAGTTCGGAGAATCCCAGACCTCTAGCTTGAGCTCGAGGTTCAGGGGTACTCCTCCGAATGTCGTCCCCTCCATCCGGATATAGCACCACTTACGGTCGGTTAACCAAGGAACGTAGTCGCTCGGGCCGACGTGGATGTTCTCCTCCGGCAGCTTGTACGAGAGCTGGCTCGTCACGGCGCCCGTCTTGGAGATCTTCTTCGACTCGAGGCGCTCGCGCTCGAGCATGTTGTAGAAATCCATGTTCCCGCCGAAGTTGAGTTGATAGGTCCGGTCCGTGTGCACGCCGCGATTCTCGAAAAGCGCTGTCAGCACCCGATGGGTGATTGTCGCCCCGACTTGGCTCTTGATGTCGTCCCCGATCAAAGGCAAGCCTCGTTCGCGGAAGCGCCCACCCCAGTAATCTGAGCTGGCGATAAAGACGGGGATACAGTTCACGAAGGCGCACCCGGCCTCCAGGACCTGCTCGACGTACCACTTGGTCGCCATCTCGGCCCCCACCGGCAGGAAGTTCACGACGACGTCGGTGTGAGTCGACTTGAGGATGCCGACCAGGTCAGCCGTCGGACCGGCGGCTTTCGTGACAACCATCGACAGGTACTTGCCCAGGCCGTCATGGGTCATCCCGCGGTGAACCGGGATACCCAGTTTCGGGACATCACAGAACTTGATGGTGTTGTTAGGGTGGGCGAAGATCGCTTCCCCAAGGTCGACGTCCACCTTCCCTTTGACGACATCGAAAGCCGCGCTGAACTCGATGTCGTTGATGTGATAGCCGCCCAGATTGACGTGCATCAGCCCCGGGACACTGTCCGTCGTCTTTGCGTTCTTGTAGAAGTGAACCCCCTGGACGAGGGATGAGGCGCAGTTGCCCACCCCGATGATCGCCACCCGGACCTTCTTCTTGCCTGGCATGGATTCTCCTTGTGTGGCCGGCGGCTGCCTTGGCCGGCCCCGCCCAGCCTGCCGCGCACTGGAACGGCTCTCCCGGTTTGCTACGCGGGATGGCTATGCTAGAATTTGCGGGGCGACGAGCGCCCTGCGGGATTCCCTGAATGCCGAATCGGCCCAATGCACTGACCCGAAACCAGCAACTCGAGCGTCTGCTGGAAATCAGCCGGACTCTCTCCTCAACGCTCGAGCTGGCGCCCCTATTGCAGGCCGTCGTCGACACGGCGTGCGAGCTCACCGAGAGCGAGGCGGCCTCGATCCTGCTGTACGACTCGAACTCCGGCCAGCTGCGCTTCGAAGTCGGACCGGGTTACCAGCTGGAGGGATTGAGCAAGATCAGCGTCCCCCTTGAGTCGAGCATCGCCGGTTGGGTGTTCACCCACGGCCGGCCGCTGATTGTTGCCGACGCGGCCAATGACCCCCGGATCTACCGGGCAGTCGATCGGGCCTTGAACTTTGATACTCGCTCGATCCTGGCCGTGCCGATGATGGTCAAACGCGAAGCGATCGGCGTGATCGAGGCCGTCAACAAGAGCGAACAGGATCATTATACCGAAGATGACCGGGCGATACTAGAGACCCTGGCCGCGCACGCTGCGGTCGCCATCGAGAACGCCCGGTTGCTGGAGAAGCTTCAAGAGGCCAACACCGAGCTCCGGCGGCTTGACACGATGAAGTCGGACTTCATCGCCATCGCTTCCCACGAACTGCGAACGCCGTTGGGGCTGATCTTGGGACACGCGACCTTCCTCAAAGATCTGATCTCCAAGGACTACGCCGAGCAAATGGAGGTCATTATCCGGAGCGCGATGCGTCTGAAGACCATCGTTGAGGATTTCTCGACCATCTCCCACAAAGACGAGGGGATGTCGCGGGTCCGGCGCTCCCGCTTCTCCCTGGGCAAGCTGGTGGAGGATATGAACACCCGTTTCCGCGAAGCGGCGGTCGAGAAGAAGATCGAGTTTGGTTTTGATGTTCCCGACGACGACCCTTTGATGATCGAAGGCGATCGAGACAAGGTCGACGTGGCCTTGGCCAACCTGGTGCGCAACGCCATTACATTCACCGACTCGGGCGGTCAGGTAGGGATCAAGGCTGAAGGGATCCCGGGCTATGTGAGGGTCTTCGTCGTCGACACCGGGATCGGCATCCCCACCGACTCCGTCGGGCGTGTCTTCGACAGATTCTTCCAGGTCGAGGCCCACCTGACCCGCAGGCATGGTGGGATGGGTCTGGGACTGTCGATCGCCAAGGCCATGGTCGAGATGCACCACGGTCAGATCTGGTGCGAGAGCAAGGAAGGCACCGGAAGCCTGTTCTGCTTCATCCTCCCCGTAGATGAGAAGCAAGCCACCGCCGCCGCACGCGTGTTTACCACGGCCTAGCAGTCCGAAGATCGGCATACTCCCCCAGCGCAGAGATCCCTCAACTGGACTGGACGGAGCGCCCCTAAAGCGGGGCGGCGCTTTGCGCCCGCAACCGCCCGCACGTCACGGCCACCGAATATCAAGTCCGCGGCGAGTGCCGCAGGGTCGGCTCCTTGGCCTGCCTGCTCTCACCCTGGACGAATTCTGGGTGTCTTTGTGTACGTCAAGGGCTTCGAGGCAAGGGAGCCCATGGAAGATCACCAGGGCACCCTGCGGGTGCCCTGGAATACATCAGGACAAGAAGGCACGCGGCCCGGCCAAGACACCTTCATCCGAAATCGGCGAGATGGCCGGGGCCGCGTGTCGTGGTGCTTTTCCAGGGCTGCAGCGAGATTGGAATGAGAAGGCCGGTCCCTCAGTAAGCGTGCTTCATCGTTTACGATGAGCACAATCTAAGCGCACTCAAAGGTGCAAGGAGGAGGAACCGGCCATGATCAAGGATAGCATCCTTTTTGTCGGACTGGATCTAGGAGACCGGTGGTCCCAGTTGCAGGTGCTCGATCAGGAGGGGGAGGTGGTGGAGGAGAGCCGCTTGCCGACCAGCGAGTCCGCGCTGAGGCGGAAGTTCGGTGCGATGGGACGCTGGCGGGTAGCCATGGAGGTCGGGACCCATTCTCCGTGGGTCAGCCGCCTGCTGACGGAGTTGGGACACGAGGTCATCATGGCGGATGCCCGCAAGCTGCGGCTGATCTACCGCAACCCGCGCAAGAACGACCGGATCGATGCCGAGTATTTGGCGCGGCTGGCCCGGTTGGATCCTCAGCTTCTATCCCCGGTGCGCCATCGAAGCCCGGAGGCGCAAGCGGATCTGGCGCTCATCCGCTCGCGGGACGCCCTGGTGCGTGCGCGAACGATGCTGATCAATCATATGAGAGGCATGCCCAAGAGTTTCGGCGAGCGACTGCCGGCCTGTTCAGCGGAAAGTTTCCATCACAAGGTACGGGAGGCGATGCCGCAGGCGCTCCAGCCCGCCTTCGAGCCCTTCCTCGATACGATCGGGGAGATGACCGACCGTATCCGTGCCTACGACCGCCAGATCGAAGATCTCTGCCGGAGCCGCGACCCGCAGACGAAAGAGCTGCGTCAAGTCGGCGGAGTGGGCGCTTTGACCTCCCTAGCCTACATCCTGAGCTTGGAAGATCCAGCCCGCTTCCGGAAGCGCCGCGAGGTGGGACCTTTCCTGGGGATGGTTCACCGCCAGAACCAATCCGGTGGCGCCGATCCGCAGCCGCGTATTACCAAGACGGGCGACGCCTACCTGCGGCGCCTACTGGTGGGCAGCGCCCACCTGAGCTTTGACCCCAGCGTGCACCGAGCCCTAAGGGCTCACCCGGAGTGCGAAAGGAAGTGTGGCGTCCAGGAGTTGAGCCGGCAGATCAGCGAGGAGCGGTCGCCACGTCGACCCTTGACAACCAAAGCCTTCTCATGGAAGTGGTTGGGCGGCCGGACGGAGCAGGAGGGCGGAAGGCTGATTAGGCGACACCGATGGTGGATAGTTTCTCAACGATGAGCTCTCCTGAAAGTGGGGACATGTCGCTGTTCACTATTGAGACGCCTAGGTTTCCAGGGGCGATGGCGTATGCGATGAAGGGGGGACCAACCTGAGGCGTGACCTCGCTTGCGAAGCGTAGAATGAGGTCGGCAAACCGAACAAGATCAATAGGTGATGCGAAGTCAAATCTGATGTCCCTAGCCGTTTCGGCCTCCTTTATGGCAGTGGCAATGAGGATGTGGGCGAGGTCGTTGCGGCCGTTGTAGTGGAAATTCACGCCATGTTGCGGGACGGTGTGTGTGTATGACCTGTATTCTGGTGCCTGCTGACCCGTTTGGGGCGGTGAATCCCACCCGTAGAAGAGTGTCCAAAGTTGGGGGTGACCCGTAGGGAGGAAGCCGGCGACGTGGTAGCCGACCTCGCCGGCACCAAGGTCGTGGGGGCGCAGCTCATTTGTAAGGTAGCCCTGGACTAGATTCGCCAAGGCGCAAATGTTGTGTATCTCAGGAGATGAATATGTCGCGCCAGGAAGGGCCCAATTTTGTTGTGGTCCCTTGCGCCCCGGGTTGTTATGCACCCAAGACCCTTGAAGAAGTAGGACTTGCGGCCGGTCTGGTATTCTCAGGAGGTCCCGAACTCGGGGGTAACCGCGCTGTCGGCGGCCATGACGACGAAACCTGATATCATCGCGGTGAAGACTACTGTCACGAGATATTCCCTCCGGCGGCCCAACGTCCTCGAGCTGCCTGCCTGTCCCCGGAGCGAAGAGCCTGTGAATGAATTTGGCGGAGAGAGCCCTCGGATGCCTCGGCATCCACTCAGCCATGGTCCGCGCGGCGTAGTGGATCGGTCTATCTCACGCGGTTCG
>Ga0209342_10000279_pt1 | contig 57605 bp, 58 predicted proteins | sample RifCSP16_2_FD_184023 | JGI IMG/M metagenome (GOLD analysis project Ga0209342, IMG submission 184023) | Soil microbial communities from Rifle, Colorado - Rifle CSP2_sed 16_2 (SPAdes) (version 2) | ecosystem: Environmental > Terrestrial > Deep subsurface > Rock core/Sediment | place: Rifle... | reverse complement strand
TATCTGGTCCTGCTTATTGTGGGAGCTATATTTATTTTAATCGATGGAATAAAGAAGTATGAAAGTACTGAAGCATAATACAATGCCAACATAAAAATAAATTTGTCCATTTTTTCTTGAAGATGGGATGGAAATGGATTTATTCGTAGGCCTAAAGGATATTAAATAAATCTGTCCCCTTTTTCCTTTTATATAAGGGGGGTGACAAACCATTATGTCTAAATTCAGTAAGCCATGCCTTCACAAAAATAGTAAAAAGGGCAAATCTGCCAAAAGACATTGCGTTTCACTGTCTGAGGCATACTTTCATTACTAATTTGCTTGAGATGGGTGTGCCGCTAAAAGAGGTTCAGGTTGTCGCAGGCCATGCTGATATACGCACCACAATGAAGTATGTCCATGTCATCCCTAAGAAACACTCACCGATTGATAAGCTTCCATCAATTCTCTGACCCAATCCCAATATACCCACCTTGAGTCAAAAAAATACACCAAAAAATACACTAAACTTTTTCTTTTTAGGGGTATTTTGCCCCATCTTGAGCTATTTTGACCCACTTTGCGGTTTTTAACTATAAAGGTTTAACTAACCTATAAACCTATGAAATACTTGAAATAATTGACTATTCAGGGTAGGATAATCTGGTCGGGGCGGCGGGATTCGAACCCACGGCCACTTGCACCCCATGCAAGTGCGCTACCAGGCTGCGCTACGCCCCGAAGTGAATAATACAATTACGAATGAGGAATTACGAATTACGATTTTTTAAATTAGGCAAGTATCTTTTTTATAGAATGCAATTCTTCTTTTATTACCCTCAATGCCTTTAAATATCTTTGGTCAGGAAATTGAATGGCCAGCTGCCGATTATTTCTCTCTTTAAGCCATTCCTTAATTCTTGCCTTTGCCCCTTCAAGTGTGTATCTTTCATTATATAAAAGTCTTTTTATTTCTAAAACAAGCTCAACATCTTTTTTCTTATAAACCCTCTGATTTGACTTTGACTTCTGCGGATTTATTATCTTGAACTCTGTTTCCCAGTATCTCAGGACATAAGGCTTCACCCGTGTTATCTTGCTAACCTCGCCTATCTTGAAATAAAGCTTATCAGGGATATTAGCCATATTTTATAGAGGAGGCGTAAACGGGAAAAAGCCTCCCGTTCCCCACGCCCTGCCTCCTATTTTTTAGTATTAACCGCCTCTTTCAAAAGCTGGCTTGGTTTAAAGGTTAAGACCTTTCTGGCTGTTATGGTCAGGTCTGCGCCTGTCTGGGGATTTCTCCCTCTCCTGGCCCTCTTCTGCCTCACCATAAAATTCCCGAAACCTGATATCTTTACATTATCCCCGCCTTCAGCAGTCTCTTTTATTGTTTCAAATACAAGCTCCACAACCTCTGTTACATCCTTTTTTGAAAAACCAACCTTTTCAAAGATATGCTCTACAATATCTGCCTTGGTCATCTTATGCCTCCCGTTTCAAAACAATTATGAATTCCTAATTCACAATTCTTAATTTTTAATTGCTGTCAAGCTTCTCCCCTAATCTCTACACCGAATCTATTCTTGAGATTATCCAGTATAATTACATGGACGTTATTGACCTCATTGTCAGTGAGCGTCCTCTCCGAAGACCTATATACAAAACGGAGGGCAATGCTCAATTTACCCTCTGGGATATTTTCACCGTAGTATACATCAAATATATCGACTTTCTCAAGGAGTTTGATTCCCGCTCCTTTAACAGCATCATATAATTCTTGAAACGGAATCTCTCTATTTACTATCATTGCCGCATCCCTGATTATCATCGGATATTTGGGAATTGGACGATATCCTTTCTGACTGCTCATCACGGTCATTATGGCTTGCAAATCCAGCTCAAATATATACGCAGGTTGTTTTATATCAAGACTCTGCAGGGTGTCTGGATGAGCCTCTCCAGTCATTCCAATCGGTTTACCATTCACCTCAAAGACACCGCCCTTGCCAGGATGTAAAAATAAAATATCTGCTTTAGCAGTAAAAGTATAGTTAGCAACACCAAGCCCTGTCAAAATCTGTTCAACTACGCCTTTAATATCATAAAAATCTACCGCATCTCTTCTAACACTCCACGCCTCGCCATACCGAAGACCGCTTATAATACCGCTTACCATTTCCCTTTCCTCTGTTTCTTTGCCCTTCGGAATAAATATCCTGCCAATCTCAAAAATCTTTATGTCACTGTTATTGTGATTCACATTGTATCTCATGGTTTCTAAAAGGCTTGAAATAAGAGACCGCCTCATAATGGACTGCTCTTCTGTCAACGGATTTATAAGCCTGAGGCCGTTGTTGATTTCAGGCGCTATCTCAAAAACTTTTGGCGATACAAAGCTGTAGTTGATGGCCTCTAAAAAACCATTATTGGTTAAAATATCCCTAACCTTCTCCCTTATCATATCCACACCTGTCTTTTTCGCAGTGGATAATCTGGCCAAGGGAAGGATGGTAGGTATTTTCTCATAACCATACAGCCTTGCAATCTCCTCAATTATATCTACCTCTTTTAAAATGTCCACCCTGAATGACGGAGGAATCACATTCCATACTGCGCCCTCTCCTTTTTGCACCCTCACTGGTTTAAAGTCAATGCCGAGCCTCTTTAAACAATCCTCAACCTCTTTTTTGTTTATGTTGAGTCCAAGGATTTTATTTATTCTGGAGAGTCTAACCTTAATAGTTATCGGCTTATATGGCCGAGGATATTTATCAATCATTCCCTTTGCCATATCACCGCCAGCCAATTCAACTATCATCTGGGCTGCTCTATCCAATGCCCTTGTTACTCCTTCTATATCAGCTCCCCTCTCAAATCTATACGATGAATCAGTAGAAATACCCAATGCCTTTGATGTCCTTCTGACACAGGAAGGGTCAAAATATGCGCTTTCAAGAAAGATATTCTTTGTTGTATCTTGTATCTCAGATTCCTTGCCTCCCATGACACCTGCCAATGCAATGGGCTTTTCCTTATCGCAAATCACCAGCATATCCTTTGTGAGCTTTCTTGTTATATTGTCAAGGGTTTGTATACTCTCATGCTCGTGCGCCATTCTTACGACAATCTGTTTGCCGTCTACAAGGTCAGAATCAAATGCATGCAAGGGATGACCGTATTCAATCATCACATAGTTGGTTACATCTACCACATTGTTTATAGACCTGAAACCATGGGATTCCAGCCTCTGCTTGAGCCAATTAGGCGAAGGGCCTACTTTTATATTCTCAACAACCCTTGCGCTGTATCGCCTGCATAGAGATGATTCATCTATGGAAACAGAGGGTGGTTTGAGGTTTGAGGTTTGAGGCTGTTTTTTGCCTCCAACCTCAGACCTTTTCCATCTGACCTCGTGCATCTTGCATCTTGTTATTGCAGCAACTTCCCGGGCTATTCCCAGAATGGAAAGGCAATCCGGTCTATTTGGCGTAACATTTATATTGAGTATAATGTCATTTAACCCCATTGCCTCTGTAAAATCTTTGCCAACGGGAAGGTCTTGCGGCAAAATCATTATACCCTCTGAGGCATCCTTGAGTCCAAGCTCAGACTCAGAGCACATCATGCCTTCAGATTCCACGCCGCGTATCTTTGTTTTTTCTATTTTTATACCTCTGGGAAGAGTCGTCCCATGAAGCGCCAAGGCCACCTTATCTCCGGCCTTCATGTTTCTTGCGCCACAGACAATAGAATGAATGCCTTTATCGGTCTTTACCTTGCAGAATGAAAGTCGGTCAGCGTTTGGATGCTTTTCTACAGAGAGGATTTGCGCTATGACAACGCCCTTTATATCTTTACCAGGCGCCTCAATCCCTTCTACCTCAAGCCCTGCCATGGTTAATCGTTCGGCCAGTTTATCAGGTGAGGGAAGCGCTCTTATATATTCTTTAAGCCAGTTGTAGCTGAGTTTCATATAGAAAATAGGCTATAGGTCATAGGCGATGGGTTATAGATTTTTTGTTTTGTCTATTGCCCATTGCCTATTGCCTGTATTTTTAGAATTGCCTCAAAAACCTTACATCATTTTCAAAAAACATTCTTATATCATCAATGCCGTATTTAAGCATTGCAATGCGCTCTATGCCAAGACCGAATGCAAAACCGGTATACCTTTCAGAGTCATAATCAACGGCCTTAAAAACCATTGGGTGAATCATGCCTGCGCCAAGTATCTCAAGCCAGCCGCTCCCTTTGCACACACGGCACCCTTTGCCGTTGCACATAACACACTGAATATCCACTTCTACGCTCGGCTCTGTAAAAGGAAAAAAACTTGGCCTGAAACGAATAGCTATATCTTCTCTAAATAAAGAGTGGAGGAATGCAGTGAGAACACCTTTAAGGTCGCCAAAGGTAATGGACTCATCTACCATAAACCCCTCCACCTGATGGAACATAGGCGTATGGGTTATATCTGAGTCTCTCCTATATACCTTACCTGGCGCAATTACCCTTAAAGGGGGTTTCTTACCCTGCATAACCCTTATCTGCACAGGGGATGTGTGGGTCCTTAACAGGACATCATCGCTTATATAAAATGTATCCTGCATATCCCGCGCAGGATGGTCTTTGGGAATATTAAGGGCCTCGAAATTGTAGTAATCGGTTTCTACTTCAGGGCCTTCTGCCACTTTAAAACCCATACCCAAGAATATGCTCACCACCTCATCCATTATCTGGGTAATTGGATGGCTATTGCCTAACGGCAGATACCGCCCAGGAAGGGTTACATCAACTCTTTCTGCCTTTAACCTTTGCTCCCTTTCATCTTGTGCAAAGGCAGTTAAGAGGCTATTTACCCTCTCCTCTATCCTCCCTCTTATGCTATTTATCAAATCACCTACAACAGGCCGCTCCTCATGAGAGAGCTTGCCCAGCTCTTTTGTAAGAGAGGCCAGCTCACCCTTCCTTCCGAGGTATCTGTTTTTCAATTCAATAACAGCTTCTTTGTTTTTGATAGAGGAAATCTCTGATAGGGCAGCCTTTTCTAACTGTAGAAGTCTGTCCCTCATGCAGTTAAACTTGCTTTAGCCATTGAGACAATCTGGGAAAAGCCGCGGGGGTCATTTATAGCAATATGGGCAAGATTTTTCCTATCTACCTCTATGCTAGCCTTCTTTATACCTTTCATGAGCTGACTGTAGGACATATCATTGAGTCTTGCAGCAGCATTTATCCTGGCTATCCAAAGGCTTCTGAATTCTCTCTTCTTGGCCTTCCTGTCCCTGTATGCGTATGCGAGCGCCCTGTCAACAGCCTGTGTTGCAATACGGTATAGTCTGCCTCTTGCCCCCCTCATGCCTTTGGCAGCCTTTAATATCTTTCTCTTTTTTTTCTTGGCATGTACGCCTCTTTTCACTCTCGGCATATGTTTGAAACTCCTTTCTGTATAATTAGACTTTAGACATCAGATTTTAATACAGGTTGAGGTTAAGGTTGCGGTTGAGAAAAACCCTTACTTGTCTTTCCTTAACCTTGACCTCAACCTTAATCTGTTTTTACTATCCATACGGCAGCAGCTTCTTTATCTGGTCATGATTGGCCTTTTCAACACAGGTTGCCTTTCTCATATTCCGTGATGTCCTTGCAGAATTTGACAATAACAGATGTCTGCGGCCTGCCTTTGACCTTTTTATCTTTCCTGTGCCTGTAATGCGGAAGCGCTTTGCGGCGCCGCTATTTGTTTTCATCTTTGGCATAAAACCTCCCTTCTTAAATTACAGGTTGAGGCTGAGAAAATACAGGTTGAGAAAATTCCTAACCTCACACTGTTTTTACGACCTGAACCTTAGCCTTAACCTTAACCTGTCTTCTTATTTTCCTGCCGGGGCAATAACCATAGTCAGGCTTTTACCCTCCATTTTTGGATGCTGCTCTATAACGCCCTTCCCCTTAATTGCCTCTGCTACCCTATTAAGCACTTCTCTTCCAAGGTCTATATGGGCAAGCTCTCTGCCTCTGAATACAATAGTAACCTTGGCCTTATCTCCGTCAGCCAAAAACCTTTCTATATGGCGCATTTTAAAATTAAAATCATGCTCTTCTGTCCCTGACCTCATCTTAACTTCTTTGAGATGGATTACCGTCTGTTTCTTTTTTGCCTCATGTGCCTTTTTACTCAGTTGATACTTATACTTGCCATAATCCATTATCTTGCAAACAGGCGGTACAGCATTTGGCGATATTTCTACTAAATCTAAGCCGGTTTCCTCTGCAAGCTTTATACCGTCCCTCGCAGCCATAACACCGAGCTGTTTTCCTTCGTGGTCAAGTATGCGCACCTGCGGCGCCCGTATGCCTCTGTTTACTCTTGTATAATCTTTTATAACACCACCTCCGTTTTAGTGTCAAAGAGTCATCGTATCAGAGAGTCAAAATTAAACGCTTTATCTTTTACTCTGACACTTAGACTCTACGACTCTTTTATATTATCCTTATCCCACCGAGTGGGGTTTATTTTCTTTAGCAATAAACTCTACAAAATCTTCTACAGCCATTGGCTCCAAGGTGCTGCCGCTCCTTGTCCTCGGTGCAACCACTTTCTTTTCCTCTTCCTTATCGCCTACAACAAGCATGTAGGGAATCTTTTTTAGCTGCGCCTCTCTCACCTTAAGCCCAAGCTTTTCATTTCGTATATCAAGCTCTGCCCGTATATCCTCTTTGCGCAGTGCATTAAAAACCTCTTGCGCATATTCATTATTCTTTTCAGTAATAGTAAGCACGATGGCCTGAACCGGCGCAAGCCATAAGGGAAATGCGCCTGCATAATGTTCTATCAAAACCCCAAAGAATCTTTCCAGAGAGCCCATGAGGGCCCTGTGTATCATTATGGGCTGATGCTCTTTCCCATCCTCTCCCCTGTAAGCAATATTGAACCTTTGGGGCAGGTTGAAATCAACCTGAATAGTTGAACACTGCCAAGCCCTTCCCAACGTATCTTTTATTTTTATATCTATCTTTGGACCGTAAAAAACCCCTTCGCCTGGATCAATCTGGAACTTTAGACCTGTTTTTTCCAATGCATGCTTCAACGCATCTTCGGCCTTATTCCAGTTATCAAGCGCTCCGACAAACTTTTCAGGTCTTGTAGAAAGATATATATCGTAGTTATTAAACCCGAAACTCCTTAATATGTAAAGCGTAAAATTCAATACCTTGCTAATCTCATCTTCCAACTGATTCGGCCTGCAAAAGATATGCGCGTCATCCTGGGTAAACCCTCTCACCCGAAGCAGGCCATGTAACACCCCAGACCGCTCAAATCTATAAACAGTTCCAAGTTCTGCATAACGTATCGGCAAATCCCTGTAGCTTCGAAGCCCGCTCTGGTATATCTGGATATGAAAGGGGCAGTTCATGGGCTTAACAATAAAATCCTGACCCTCTATATCCATAGGCGAGTAGAGGTTTTCCCTGTAGAATTCCCAATGTCCGCTGGTCTTCCACAAATCAACCTTGGCTATGTGCGGCGTGTATATAATCTGATAGCCGTGTCTGTAATGCTCCTTTTTCCAGAAGTCTTCTATTGTGCTCCTCACAACTGCGCCATTAGGGTGCCAGCATACAAGGCCGGAGCCAACCGCATCATGCATGCTGAAAAGGTCTAACTCCTTTCCAAGCTTCCTATGGTCTCTCTTCTTTGCCTCTTCCACCCTGTAAAGATAATCGTCCAATTCCTGCTTGGTTGGAAAGGCTGTGCCATATATCCTCTGGAGCATCTTGTTTTTTTCGTCACCTCTCCAGTATGCCCCTGCAATCCCTGTAAGTTTAAATGCCTTTATCCACCCTGTTGAAGGAAGGTGTGGACCGCGGCACAGGTCAACAAAACCATCCTGTTGATAGATATTCACTTTACCGCCGGGTATCTCATTTATTAATTCCTGCTTATAAATTTCACCCATGTCACCAAATAATTTTATGGCGTCCTTCTTGCTTACCTCAGTGCGTTCAAATGGTTTATTTTTCTTTATAATCTCCAGCATGTGCTTTTCTATCTTTTTAAGGTCTTCAGGCGTAAAAGGATGCGGCGAATCAAAATCATAATAAAAGCCATCCTCTATAGACGGCCCTATGGTAACCTTTATGCCGTCAAAGATGTCCTTTACTGCCTGTGCCATTACATGGGATGTAGAGTGGCGGTATATCTCAAGCCCTTCTTTGGAATCAAGCAGAATCGGCTTAACAGCGCTATCCTCGCTTAATGCAGATGTAAGGTCAGCATATTTTCCATTAATCTCTGCTGCCACAGCAGTCTTGAGAAGCGCTCTATCAAAATCCTTAAGAACAGCCTCGGCTGTAGTACCTGCTGCATACTCTTTATGTTTTCCATCAGGAAATGTTATTTTAATTAAACGGTTCATATAAGTTTTAAATAACAAAAGGTATCAACCCTGTTTTTAGTAGAGTTGCCTTTTATGGGCAACGGAAATCGTTGGAGGTAAACCCCAACGCTACTCTATAGGGATGATACCTTTTGAATTTTAATACTACAAAATCCTTCTCCGTTCTTTTTATTATTATATGGTAGGCACGGGCGGTCTTGAACCGCCGACCTCTACCGTGTCAAGGTAGCGCTCTAACCCCTGAGCTACGCGCCTGAAAATTGTTGAGGCAAAAACAAGTAAAAAGAATTTTATCACAGAGGGCAAAACTGTCAAGAAAATTATTAGGAATATCAATAAGATATTTCAGATTTACTTTAATCGCCTGCTCAAAATACCTATAACACCCCTCCTTATATCATCTATTGGCGAAGGCTTTATGATGAATTTAATATTATTTTCCCTGAAAAAAGAGAGGCGCTGTTCATCAGGAAGCCCTGTAAAGAACAGAAAACGATCTTTAACATTAGGAAATAACTTAACTGCCTTCTTATAAAACTCTATTCCGTTCATAACAGGCATGTCCACATCAGTTACAATGGCTGCGAAATACTTCTCGCCTATCTTCTCAAGCCCTTCCTCGCCATTTACAGCACCCTCTATAACGCCCTCGTCTGAAAGAATGGCCTTAAGTAAATCAACTATCGCATTATCATCGTCAACTACCAATAATTTTTCCTGCCATAAGGCCGTTAGTTGTCGTATTTTTTCAAGGAACTTGCTAAATTTCGGATATGGTTCCAAAAATCTTTCGATGTCTTTTATGTGCTGCTGCATGTTTACTGCCGCTGGGATAAATTGCCTATGGCTGTGTTTTAAGATATTAACTGCATACACAAAGAGATCATTCCATTCTGAGTATTCAGTAGCAACAACAAAATCAATCAGATTTTCTTTTGTGAGCTTATTTGCCTCTATTCTTTTTTCACACAACCCAAAATAAGCCTCTACCTTCTGCTTTACAACATCACCTATCAACACAAGGGAAGGATAATCTTTTTCACCTTTTATCACTTCAGCAGCCATACACATGGAATCATAATGCCCCTTTTCATCCGCGGCCAGATGCCACAAGAAATCAGCAAATGCCTTATCATCCTTCAACAGAAACGCAGCCTTTTCATAAATCTTGTGCGCCCTGTCTTCAATGCCAATAATCCAATCAATAATCTCTTTCATCGGCCACCTCCATCTGTTCTTTATGCGCCGAATTTAAACAGGGCAAGCATCTTTTTTCTTACTCTACAGTGAATTCCAGTGTTTTCAAAACTGTGCCATTGTCAGCCACTATTTCTACCCTCCACTTTCCTGTCCAATCAGAGGGAATAGTCTTGTAGCTATATGTCCTGAAGCTCGGATATTTTATAAGGAGTGGTATTTTGCTAATTTCTTTCTCTCCATAATACCAGACATGTTTTATAGAAACACCCTCTCCCCCGCCGATAATCTTGGAATAACAGTAGAGTTTACCCACTGTGGCAGGAAACTTTTCAGCAACTCCCATGGGGGTCATATTTTCTACACTTGTAGCAATTACCGCCGCTTCCACAGAAAGTTTTGTCTCTGCCGGCGCTGCGCTGACAAATATTAATGAAACTATGCCCGCCAGCAACATAGTGGTAAGTCTTTTCATAATACACCTCCTTAAGGGTTTTATAATTCGCTGTCAATCAAAGTATATATTCATATTTGATTTTTAGCAAGCAGGGGTATGTACTTAAGCCGTTCTATGAATCAGGTCTCTGAAGGACTGATGGTATGGGCCTGCAACAATGGCCTTTTCCAATGACTCTGCTGCATGGAGGCCGAGTCTTATAATCGGAATTCTTTGAGCATTGAATAAACAGACAAGCCTTTTACATGTTTTTACCATATCAGATAGAGGCCACGGATTGTACAAGCCTTTTTGATGCATATCTGCCAAAGGGGTATCCCGCACTACAACCGTTGGATAGATTCTGACAAAATCAGGCCGAAGCCCTATAATCTTATCCGCTGTAGAGAGGATAGTCTCTTCTGTATCCCCAGGCAGGCCGGGCATAAACTGGAGGCCAACTTTAAAATTATATCTCTTTAAAAGCGCAACTGCGGCAATAGTATCTATTGCCGTATGGCCTCTGCCTGAGAGCCTTAACACCTCATCATCCATTGACTGGACGCCAAGCTCCACTGTCTCAACTTTATAGCGCTTTAAGAGAGTTAATATCTCATCTGTTATATAATCTGGTCTTGTAGAAACCCTGATAAAATTTATTGAACCAGCGGCAACAAACTTATAGGCTGTCTTTAAAAAGGTTTCTTGAACACACCTCTCTAATCCTGTAAAACTGCCTCCATAAAAGGCTACCTCTTTTCTGCCGCTGCCTTTCCATGTGCTTAAATACAAGTTAATCGTATCTGCCACCTCGCTCATATCAGGCTTCTCTCTTCTGCCTGTTATATTTGACTGATTGCAGAATACGCACTGGTGCGGACAGCCATACTGGGGAATGAAGATTGGGATAATGAGTTGTTTTTTTTTGGCCACTCTATAACCTCTTGCCTATTGCCTATCGCCTTTCTTTAATCTTTCCAAGGTCTCCATCGCCGCTTGCTGCTCAGCCTCTTTTTTAGTCCTCCCCTGCCCTCTTCCAAATTTTTCGCCATTAATCACAACCTCAACCTCAAACATCTTATTATGTTCCGGCCCACTCTCGCTCATAAGCTGATACTTTGGCGCAACCTTGAACAATTCCTGCGTTTTCTCCTGTAGTTCTGTTTTATAATCTCTGGAAAGCTCGGCAGCAGAAACATCGTCTATAAGCATTGAAAATTGTTTTGCTACTAAAGAAAATACCTTCTCAAACCCTCCATCAAAATACACGGCTGCTATAACAGCCTCGTATGCATCAGAGAGTATAGACGGTTTTTCCCTGCCGCCGGTCTGTTCTTCACCCTTACCGAGAAGGAGATATTTGCCCAATTCCATATCTACTGCAAGCATGGCCAGGGTAATCTCATTCACCAGCCTTGCCCTGAATTTGGAGAGCCTTCCTTCATCAGCGTCAGGAAATCTTTGAATAAGCAGGTGGCTTATTACAGCAGAAAGGACTGCATCACCCAAAAACTCAAATCTCTCATTGCTTTCAATATCCTGTGCCATCTTTTCATTAATAAAAGACCGGTGAATGAGGGCATGTTCAAGGATATTGATATCGTTGAATGTATAGGAAAGCTTATAGGCAAGCCCTTCTAACCCCTGTTTATTACCTGACTGCATCGCCAATCATCCTATCGCCATGAATCTTATGAGCAACAACGGCAATTTCCGTATTTTTGATTTTATTGTCTCCCTTTATAAGAAAGGGTATGTAATTTCTGGACCTGCCTGTTGAAAATCCTGTTTCTTTATCCAGTGAAGTTTCAGTCAAAACTGCGAGTTTTTTCCCGATAAATTTTTCGTAAAAACCCTTTCTTTTTATTTTATCTAATATCCTAAACCTTTCACATCTTTCTTTTATAACTCTGGCATCTATATGGTTTGGAAAATCTGCTGCCAAAGTCCCTTTTCTCTTTGAAAATGGAAAGATGTGCATATAGGCAATGGGCAAGCTCTCAAGCATGCTGTAGGTGGTGAGAAATTCTTTTTCACCTTCTCCTGGGAAACCAACAATAACATCAACGCCTATGGATACTTCGGAAATAGAATTTACAGCCTTTTCTACTCGCTCTGCAAATAATTTTCCAGTATATTTCCTGTTCATTTTGTTCAAGATGGCATCATCCCCGCTCTGTAAAGGCAGGTGAAGGTGATTGCAGATAGTCTTTGATTCTGCAATGACTTTTATTAACTCATTCGACACCTCATCAGGGTCTAATGAGCTAATCCTGAACCTGCACGGATAATTATTTCCATCAATAACCTTTATCAAACTTGCAATATTGGTCTTTGAATCCAGGTCCAATCCATAAGCGCCAAGATGTATCCCTGTAAGTATAATCTCTTTATACCCATTTGCAACAAGGCCGTCTATCTCCTGAAGAATGTCATATACCGGCAGGCTCCTTGATATGCCCCTTGCCTTTGGGATGATGCAATAGGAGCATGAATTATTGCAGCCATCCTGCACCTTAAGATTTGCCCGTGTTCTGCCTGAAGAGCCACTTGCCCTAAGAGTCAAAGGCCTAACCTTATTTGCCTCACTCACATCTATCTTGGGGGTTTTCCTCTTTCCTTCCCGGATATACTGGAGGAATCTTTCTTTCTCTGGATTTCCCAGGACATAATCAACACCTTCTATTTGAGCCACTTCCTGAGCCGAAACCTGAGCATAGCAGCCGGTAACTATGATAACAGCATCCGGATTTGCAACCTTTGCCCTTCTTATAATTTGGCGGGACTGATAATCCGCTTTGCCTGTAACAGTGCATGTATTTATTATAAAGACATCCGCCGATTCAGATGAATTGGCTATCTCAAAGTTATTTTCCTTTAAAATAGCCTCTATGGCAGATGAATCGTATTGATTGGACTTGCAGCCAAGTGTTGTGATAAAAACTTTCATTTTTCAATCCATCCCCCGCCAATAACCTCATCGCCTTTATAAAACACTACCGCCTGGCCCGGGGTTACGGACTTCTCCGGCCTTTCAAAACGAACCTCAACCCTGTTATCATCCAGAGGCGCAACTTTCGCCTCTATACCCTTATGCCTGTATCTTATTCTGGCAATAACATCTAACGGAGAATCTGGAAAAGGAATTCCAATCCAATGAGCCTCTTTTGCAATAAGACCTTTTGAAAACAAATCATCCTCAGGGCCAACTACAAGCTGATTGTTCTTCGCATCTATCTTCAACACATAAAGGGGCTCTCCTCTGGTTACCCCAAGCCCTTTTCTCTGGCCAATGGTGTATTTATAAAGCCCCTTATGCGCTCCAAGGATATTGCCGTTTAAGTCAACTATTTCACCTGCAGGTTCAAGTTTGTAACTTGAACCATTATCTGCACGATTGCCCGCATATTTAGCTATAAAAGACGGATAATCCTCTGGCGCGAAACATATCTCCTGGCTGTCTTTTTTCTCAGCGACATTCAATCCATATTTTTGAGCCAATCTTCTGACATCTATCTTTGTTAAATCACCCAGAGGAAAAATAATCTTTGAAAGCTGTTTCTGCGTCATGGTAAAGAGGAAATAAGACTGGTCTTTTGATGCATCTTTCCCCCTCAGAAGCAGATACCTTTTCCTCTTCTCATCGTATTTCACTCTTGAGTAATGGCCTGTTGCAAGAAAATCCGCATCAAGCTCCAAAGCCCTTTTTAAAAGCACTTCAAATTTTAAAATCTGATTGCACTTAAGGCATGGATTCGGGGTTTCACCCTTGAGATAGCCATCTACAAAATAATCTACAACCGCCTTTGAAAAAGCCTCTTCAAAATTGACCACATAGAATGGAATATTCAGCTTATCCGCAACCCTTCGCGCATCATAGAGGTCATCAAGGGAGCAGCAACTCCCGAATCTGTCTCTTTCGCCCTCTGTATAATCCCAAAGCTGCATGGATATGCCAATCACATCATAGCCCTGCTCCCTGAGAAGCGCTGCTGCAACGGACGAATCCACGCCGCCGCTCATGGCAACGACTACACGTTTTGGCTTGTTTGTGAAACTCTGTAAACTATTCACTGTTTTCATAGTAAAAAAATGGCGGACATAATAGCAAGTCCGCCAAATAATAAATACAGGCGATAGGCTATGGGTTTTCCTATAACCTCTCGCCCATGGCCTATAGCCTGAATGTTCATTTCGTATGCTTTTTCTTATAATCCTCTATGGCCGCATGGAGCGCATCTGCTGCAAGATTTGAGCAGTGCATTTTCACAGGAGGCAAGCCTCCGAGTGCGTCTGCAACGGTATTATTTGATATCTCCTCTGCCTCATCAAGGTGTTTTCCTTTTACAAGCTCCGTAACCATTGAGCTTGTTGCAATTGCGGCGCCGCATCCGAATGTCTTGAACTTGACATCTTTTATAACATCGCCCTCTATCTTGATGCTGAGCTTCATAATATCCCCGCATGCAGGATTGCCAACAGTGCCGACGCCATCTGGATTTTCTATCTCTCCGACATTCCTTGGATTGCTAAAATGATCCATTACCTTTTCGCTATACATGTTAAATCTCCTTTCTCAAATACAGGCTATAGATGCCGGGCTATAGGCTACGGGTTTTACCTCTTGCCTATTGCCTCTTGCCTGCCTTTAAATCAGTGGCTGCATGAACCGCTTTCAGTAAAGCTTATATTCGCTGCACCGCCAGTAGCAGCAGAATAGAGCGGTGACATGCTTCTCATTTTTTCTACAATCGGCGGCAAAACCTCCAACACATAATCAACATCCTCAACTGTATTGCCTCTTCCAAGGCTGAACCTTACGGAACTATGAGATGCCTCCATAGAAACACCCATTGCCACAAGCACATGGGATGGCTCCAATGTTCCGGATGTGCAGGCAGAGCCAGAAGAAGCAGCTATGCCCTTCATATCAAGATTCAACAGTATAGATTCGCCTTCTGCAAATTCAAAACTAATATTCGCTGTATTGGGGATTCTGTTTTTAGGATGACCGTTGAGGCGCGCATGGGGTATTTTTCCCATGAGTCCTTTCTCAAGCCTGTCTCTCAAGGCTGTAAGATGTTTTATCTCCTGCTCCATATCTCTATGAGCAATCTCGCATGCCTTGCCAAGCGCAACAATGCCTGCTGTATTCTCCGTGCCTCCCCTTCTGTTTCTCTCCTGATGGCCGCCGTGTATCAAGGGAACCAGCCTTACTCCCCTCTTTACATAGATTGCGCCAACTCCTTTTGGCGCATAGAGCTTGTGGCCTGAGAGCGTCAACAGGTCAATATTTAATTTCTTTACATCTATGGGAACCTTTCCAACACCCTGAACAGCATCGGTATGGAAAGTGATATTATGCTCCTTTGCAATCCTGCCTATCTCTTCTATGGGAAATATGACGCCCGTTTCATTATTTGCAAACATTATGGTAATGAGTATGGTCTTTGGCGTTATTGCCTTTTTGAGCTGGTCTAAATCCAACATGCCCTGATTGTCAACATCAAGGAATGTCACATCAAAACCGGTCTTCGCAAGATATTTGCATGTCGTCAGCACTGCGGGATGCTCAACCTTTGTTGTAATTATATGGTTGCCCTTATCCCTCTTTGATTCAACAAGCCCCTTGATGGCAAGGTTGTCGCCCTCTGAACCGCAGCTTGTAAATATAATCTCGCCCACATCGCAATTAAGAAGCCTTGCAACCTTTTCCCTCGCCTCATCTATCACCTTCCGTGTATTTCTACCGGCCCAGTGTATGCTTGATGGATTGCCGAATTCATCTTTCAAGTACGGAAGCATTGCATCAAAAACCTCGGGATGTATGGGAGTTGTTGCATTATTATCAAAATATATTCTCTTCAAAACAGCCTCCTCTCTTAATGATTAACTGCTAATTGTTTGGCCTCACGGCCCAAATCTTCTATGGTTATGGAATTTAGAAATTCCTTCATCTTCTCGCCCAAGCCCTTCCAAACGCGCTGGGTCACGCACTTATTTATCCTTGTGCATATTGAGGGATCCTCATCAAGGCACGGAACCGGATTTAAAGATTCTTCCACCACGGTTATTATCTCACCCACCTTTATCTCGCTTGCCGGTCTTGCAAGCACATATCCGCCGCCTGGCCCTCTGACACTTTTTACAATATTACCCCTCCTGAGCTTAACAAAGAGCTGCTCAAGATAAGGCAGAGATATATCCTCACTCTCAGATATACCTTTAAGCGTCATAGGTTTGCCGTTTGCATGGCAAACGAGGCTTACCATTGCCCTTACTGCATATTGTCCTTTCGTAGATAATCTCATATCAAAAACGATAATGACTTCGCAAAAAAATCCATCTGCTGTCTTGCTACCCAGCCGATTGAGCAAATTCTAATATACCTTAATGTTTTTGTCAAGTATTAATACGGTAATTATATTAAGATAATGCCCTGTTTATGAAACCATACTGTTTTACGGCTATTGTCAGGGAGTTGCAAAAATAGTGAGGGGCTGATATAAGAATCTCTTATTTGTCAATTACCCTCTCCCATTATCTTTATTCCACTATAAATATAGGCAAGGCCGGACAAGATGGTAAAGGCAGCTGTTATTGCGATAATAGGACTCAGAAAAACAGTTTGACTTCCTGCATAGAACAACATCAAAATTATAGTCGCTATCTGAAAAACCGTTGTAATCTTGCTTAGAATAGAGGGGCGAATGGCAGGCCTCTTGTCCATTACATGCAAAATTACAACACCCGAAAGGATTATGATATCACGACTTACTACAACTACTGAAAGCCAGCCAGGAAGCATGTCCTTTATCGTCAGGCTAAGATACGCAGATATCAGTAAAAACTTATCAGCGATAGGATCCAGATATGCGCCAATGACTGTCCTTTGATCCAATACCCTGGCTAAGAAACCATCCAACCCATCTGTTATACCAGCCAAGATAAATATCACTAAGGCCATAAATAAGTTGTTTTGAATAACAAAGATGACAAATACGGGAACGAGCAATATGCGAAATATGGTAAGGATATTTGGTATGTTCATACGAAAAACAGGTTGAGGTTAAGTTTGAGGTTGAGAGAAAAAAACAAAAAGGCGATTTCTTTTATTTTATTTTTTCTTAACCTTAACCTCATCCTTAACCTTGTATTTTTACGGCAACCAATCATAATATGCCTTTACAACCACTTTATTGGCTGGGATAGGCGAAAAAACAGCATCTACAATGCGCTGGATAACAGGTTCGTAAGCCTTTACAATTCCAAGTTCCATTACACCCCTTTCCAAACTCATATCCGAATCCGCGGCATTAAACTCAGATTCCCATAATTTATCGCCAGAGGCCCCGTAGTATAATTCAATCTTAGCCCCTATCTGAATAGAGGCGTAACTAAGAAAGAGGGTAGTATCCCACTCAGTTATCGTAGTATATACAACAGCATCAACGTCCAATATCTCCGCAAGCTCCTTTGGAGTTTTGACATCAACATCATCTCTTCCTATACCTTTGCGAAGGAGCTTATCATCAACAACCTCTAATGCAAGGGGGGCATAACCCATCTGGGTAAGCTTCTCCTGCGCCATAGTTCTAAAAAGGTATCGCACATCAGCGTCTTTAACTTCACCGCGCACAGGCAATACCGCAATACTACGGAGCGCCGTTTTATCATAATCAGCCGATAGGGTATATTGAACAGCACTGCCGCACCCTGTAAATATTATTGCTATAAAAAGACAGGCCATAAACCTGAGGGCATTTACCTTATAGACTTTGAGAGTTATGCTCTGTATCATTCCATTACCTACCCTTCCGTAAAATAGCGATTAAAAACCTCTCTATTTTACAAACCTGCGATTTGCCTGCCATACTTCGTTATCGGACAATTTTTACTCCTCACCGTATTGGTAAATATACGGCTCGTCGTAAAAATTGTCCGCTGCCTCGTCTGGCAGGCAACTTGCAGGTTTCCCCAAAAATCAAAGTCTATTTTTGGGACCCTTCATTTTAATTGCGAAAATATTATCTCTACCTTTTCCATAGAAAACCAACCTTGCACAACTGACGCATCTACTTTCCATTCCTTCTCGTCTATACCGCTTAGTAAAATTGCTGACATAAGCGCTTGTTTTAATGTCGCAGCATCTCCTGCCATATCCACAAACATCTCTATCGTCCCCTTTGCAAATGAGTTATAGGAAATATCTTTTACACCTTTAATGCCTCTCACATTCTTCTTAAATAGCTCAAACATTTTATAATTACGCAGGCCGAAGATGCTCACTGCAATTTTTTTCACCTCTGCCTCATGAAGAATACCTGCGGCAATCAGGTCCTTAGTTAAAAGCTCTATTGCAATATCCGCTTCTATGGAAACATTATATACAGGCACCCCTCCTTCTGCTATGGAATTCTCATCTTCTATAATCTCTTTCGAAAGGATGCGGTAATTTACAATATAGCGGCTTGCGTTACTGTATATTTTATCATCCAGAATAAGCAGCGCTGCATCCACTCCTCCATTAGGAGCAAGACTCTCTACAGCCTTTGCAACAGCCTTTCTCAATGCATCGCCTAACGCTGCATTACCAGGGTCTGCCGTATCAATAGATGCCGGTATGCTCCCCAAGACCTCCACACGGAGGACATTGTTATCCTTTGAAGCAAAAGAAAGAGCACAGAATATAATAAAGAAAAAACAAAAAACACAAAAACAAGAGATGAGAGAAGGCCATTTACCCGCTGTCTGCCTCTGACCTCTCATTTCCAATTTCTGTTTTCTGACCTCTGATTCACGACAGAATATCGTCATCCAAGAAATCCTTTCACCAAATACGGTATTTTATCCTTTTCCTCATCAGAAAACCATTTAATATTGGTTTCCTTTCTAAACCATGTAATCTGCCGCTTGGCATATCTCCGGGTATTCTTTTTTATCTCTTGTATAGCATCTTCAAGGCTGTATTTATTTTGAATATACCCTATAATTTCTTTATACCCAAGCCCCTGCATAGATTTCAGCTCATAGGAATATCCCAGTACAGCAAGCCTTTTTACCTCTTCTACCAAACCGTCCGCTATCATCCTATCTACCCTGTCTTCTATCCTTTTGTAAAGGGCATCTCTATCCAAACGCAATCCAATCTTTAACATCTTATACGGCTCTTCTGAAAAGCCATGCTCTCTTTGAAAAAGAGACATTGGCTTATTGGTCAAATAATACACCTCAAGGGCGCGCATAATCCTGACTATATTATTTGGGTGTATTTGAGACGCTGATTCAGGGTCTACCTCTTTTAATGTATCGTGAAAATATTTTTTTGCATCGCCCCCAACCTCGCCATGATAATTGGCAAGAGCTACGAACTCTTTGCGAAGTTTCATATCAGAGCCAGGGCATTTTAAAAGCCCTTTTGTAAGCACCTTTATATATAGGCCGGTACCTCCTGCAATAAAGATATTCTTCCCTCTTTCATGTATCTTATGTATTGCCTTTGAGGCTTCATCTTTATATCTCGCTGCAGTAAATTCTTCATCGGGATTCGCTACATCTATCAAATGATGCGGAAACTTTGCCCTCTGCCTTTTTGTCGGCTTTGCCGTGCCAATATCCATAGAGCGGTATACCTGCATGGAATCAGCGCTGACAATCTCACCATTGAACCTCTCTGCCAATTCCATGGCAAGCTGAGATTTCCCGGACGCGGTTGGTCCTGCTATTATGACAGCCTGTATCTTATCCATTTTTTTAAGCCTGTTGTTTTTCTTTTGTCAGGGTTATCAGTGCAATCTCCGGCGGACAATTAAATCTTATGGGAAGTCCGACTACCCCGATACCCCTTGAAACGTATACCTGCGCATGGGCCAGCTTCACCAATCCGCCAGTGTACTTTTGCCCATACCTTGACATGGTTACAGGGGCTATAGAAAACGGCAGTCTAATCTGACCTCCGTGAGTATGTCCTGCAAGCACCAAGTCCACTCTTTCATCCTTTGGCATAGCCTCTGCATAATCCGGATTATGGGAAAGAAGTATTCTCGGAATATCAACAGGAACTCCCTCTAACGCTGCCTTTAAATCCTGGGTGCCTTCCAGCAAATCATCTATACCGGCAACGCAGATTGTCTTACCCGCCTTCTCAATCAATCTATGGCTGTTTGTTATTACCGGCACGCTGCATTTACGGAGAACTTCTTTTGTTAACTCTGCTCCTGCCATGTGGTCATGATTGCCAAGAATAGCCAGAACACCATAAGGCGACTGAAGCCTGCTCAGGGCTGTAACTGCCGGCGCAATATATTTCGGAGAATCGTCTACATAATCCCCTGTCAGAACCATCAAATCAGGCTTCAAACCATTAGCCATTTCCACCACACGTCTGACAAAATCTAAACTAATAAACAGGCTATGATGAACATCTGTTATTTGGCATATCTTGAACCCCTCAAAGGCATCAGGGAGGCCTTTGAGGGCAATGATTCTCTTCTCTACGATAATATGTCTTGGCTCATAGAAAATACTATCAGTAATGAGTCCTGCTACGCCTACACCTGCTGCGCCTTTTAAAAATTGTCTTCTTGAAAGCATAAAGTCTAATAGCGTATTACCTCCTTTTAAACATCTTCTCTATTTCAAATTTAGATATAGCCTTTATAACAGGCCTTCCATGAGGGCAATTGCCGGCGAAATCTACCTGCGACAGCCTTATCACTAAGGCCTTTCTCTCTTCATGAGAGAGTATCCTTTTCCCCCGAATAACACTGTGACAGGCAATACGCATAAGTATAGCATCCAATCTGCCTTCTATCCTGAAACTCATCTCAGAGGAAACCAAATCATCCAATAATTCTTTTATTAAACCTCTGCAATCTATTCCGGAAAGTATCTCAGGCACAGCCCTTACAATAAATGTGTTGCCGCCAAACGGCTCAATATCAAAACCCAAATCTGTTATAGCCTCCATAGAGCTTTCTATTGCCTCTTTTTCCTGTAAGGAAAGTTCAATCTTTTGCGGAAGCAAAAGCAGTTGACTGCTTACCCGGCGGTTAAGATAATAATCGCCTTTTAATTTTTCAAATGCACTCCTCTCTGCTGCTGCATGCTGGTCTATTATATAAAATTCACCCTCTCTTTCACACAAGAGATATTCCTGCCATAATTGCCCTATTACTTCTAATTCTCTAAAAAACAACTCTTTCGTATATGCAACTGTCTCTTCCAACCCTTGTTGAGAAGCCTGCAAGCCCCCTTCTATCCCTTCGTCTATCAAAGGAACAGCAGAGGAATTATGCGAGGCATTATTATAATTAACAGCCCCTTCTCTAACCTCTGCTGTCAATACCTTCCTCTCATACGATTTTAAAAAAGAAACATGCGAGGGCGCCAAGACAGCTTCTATTGCCCTGCTTACAAGTTCGTATACACTTTTGGGGCTTTTAAACCTTACCTCACATTTTGTTGGATGCACATTTACATCAACATTTTGCGGCGCAATGGTTATAAACAAAACAACCAATGGATATTTGCCTTGTCCAAGAACATTTCTATACCCATTTGTAATTGCATGATTTATCCCTCTATCCCTTATCCAACGGTTATTCACATAAATAAAAAGCCCTTTGGTTGTGGAATATGCAGTCTCTGGCATTGCAATAAAACCATGTATATTTAAAACACCGTTGCCTGCCTCTAAAGGAATAATATCTTTTAAGAAATCTCTTCCAAAAACATCTGCAATCCTTATTCTTAAATCAGCTTTCACAGATGACTTCAACATTGCGGAACCATTATTAAATAGTCTGAATCGTATAGCTGGATATGCCAAAGCAAGCCTTGTAATAGTATCTGCTATGTGGCCTGTCTCTGTTGCAACAGACCGCATGAATTTCAGCCTTGCCGGCGTATTGAAGAATATATCCCTCGCCTCAACTGTGGTTCCATCAGCACAACCGGCGTCTCTTACCTCTTCTATAATTCCGCCTTTTACCTTTACCATGCTCCCTGTAATCTCGCCGGTAATTTTAGTTGTCAAAACAATTTCGGATACGGAGGCAATGCTGGGAAGCGCCTCACCGCGGAAGCCCATGGTATGAATAGAATAAAGGTCTTCTTCTTTTAACAGTTTGCTTGTCGCATGTCGCTCAAAGGCAACAACAGCATCATCCCTTGTCATGCCTTCGCCGTTGTCTATAACCCTTATAAGCTTCCTGCCGCCATCATGGATATAGACTGATATATCAGTGGCCTTTGCATCAATAGAGTTCTCAACAAGCTCCTTTACAACAGAGGCAGGCCTCTCAACAACCTCGCCGGCTGAAATCTTTATGGCAAGGGACTCCGGCATTATCTTTATCTTATTGCATTGCAGCACAGAATGATGGTAAGACATTATTGCCTTTGATGTCAAGGCGTGTAAATCTTATATGGATTGACAAGCGCCATAAACCAATTTTTGCAAACACGGATTCAATATGCTATAAAAGTTTTGTGGGTAAAACGAAAGGCAAAAAGAATGAGAAGAAAAGAACTCTTGTAGAAAAAGCTGAAAGCGCCTCATCTAATTTCAAATCTTCATACCTTATTTTCTTCATCATTTTTATCGCCCTCCTTCTTTCATTTGCTGCTTATAAAAGACATGGAATATGGAGGGATGACTTACGACTATGGAAGGACGTGGTAAAAAAAAGTCCTGAAAAGGCACGGGGGTATATCAGCCTTGGATTAGCTCATAGTAATCAAAAACAATTTGATGAGGCTATTCAAAAATATAATATTGCATTGCGATTAAGACCTGCATATGCAGATATTTACAATAATCTTGGGGGAGTTTATTACAATTTAGGTCAGATGGAAGAGGCTCTCAAAGAATTCAAGATAGCATTAACCTTGAACCCAGACCATGTAGAAGCCCATAGCAACCTTGGGAATATCTATTATGATATAGGGTTATTAGATGAGGCTATCAAAGAACATATGATTGCATTAAGATTGAAACCAGATTATATAAAAGCTCATAATAACCTTGGAACTGTTTATTATACTCAAGGCCGACTGGATGAAGCTATACAGGAGTATTTGATAGCTTTAACCCTGAAACCGGAGTATCCACAGGCTCATTTTAATCTTGGACTAGTATATTGGGCAAAGGGGTTAAAATATCAAACTAAAGAAGAGTTTGAAAAGGCCTTGAAATTAAAACCGGATTTTACGGAGGCCCAAAAAGCCCTTGAATCACTTAATAAAGAATTACAAACTTCAGAGTCAAAATAACCATGCGGAGTCTTTAGACCCCGCATGGTTAAAACAGCATCTTTTTCAGAGAAAAACTATGGTGCAGGGGCTGGATCACCGTTGGAATTCACATTATATTGACCAACGCCTGTTGTACCAGAAATCGTATCATATACATTGAAGCTGATATTCGGTGTAACGGGCATACCAAAGGTGTAAATATGGATATCCGCATAACCATTATTAGTTATTTTGTTATAGATGATTATAGGTGAACCTCCTTCCATATAAACCCCTCCTGCGGCATTGTTTATGATTGTGTTTCCTTTAACCAGCGAAGGGCCCGCAGTCACGATTCCATATATACTATTCGCTACAATCGTGTTTTCTATAATAGCAATAATAGCAGGTGCGGAACCATCATTAGCAATTCCATATCGGTTCTCTGTAATTGTATTTCCTGTAATCATCGGTGTGGAGGAGAAGAGGTTGATAATGCCGAAATAATTTCCTTTAATTGTATTTTCTGCAATGTTTGGCGAGGAAGATTCATTCTTAATTCCATATTCATTGCCACCATTTCCAGCAATAGTGTTTCCTTTAACCACGGTTAAGGAGGAGGTATTGAAAATTCCGAGCGCACTATACCCTTTTATTATATTATCTATAATCGTCACCGAAGAAGATGCGCTATAAATCCCGTAGCAACCTCCTGTAATAGTAAAGCCCGAGATGGTTGCATTCGTGACGTTGCTTATATTAATGCCAGTCCACAGTATAGGAGAACAGGTAGTGGCTGGAGATTGTATTGTCACTACATCACTCCCTGCTCCTTGAAGATGTATATAACTCCTCATATTTATCATCTCCAAATAAGTCCCTGGCATCACCTTGATAAAATACGGATTGTCTGCAGTAGGGGTGATTGAATTTATGGCTTCCCCAATGGTTGTAAAATCTCCTCCAGACTTTGCTACCGTTATCACATTGGCAGGTTTTTGTATCTTTGATGAAGATATTGGCCCAGTTATCTTTGCGTCAGTTACAGCGCCATCTGCAATCTTTGGCGTTGTTACTGCCCCGTCTAAAATCTTTGTATTGGCTACAGCGCCGTCAGCAATCTTGGCATTTGTAATTGCGTTGTTGGCTATATCAGTTGCTGCAACCTGGCCATCCTCTATCTCATACGAGTTGATACAAGGATTTTTGCACACAACATCTGTTGCAGCGGCAGCCATTGCGTCCTTTAATCCCAGAGTCATACAGAAGATGAATACTCCCAATAGAATAAGAATCTTGTTTTCCATGATACCCCTCCTTCTTTATTTTTAACTATTTTTAAAAACAATCTCCTACATTTCAATCTATAGTAAACGACATAAATTTGTAGTCTGCCGATTCATCGGCGTTTTTAATCCGCCTCAGGCGGACGCCCATAAATGGGCAAACTACATCTACTTATTAAATTCGTTCACTATAATTCTGAGCCATCACCTCCTTTCTGTGGGATTTTTAAGGTCTAAAAAAACAAAAAGGGACAGACCGTCTGGTCTGCCCCTTTTTGATGAAGCGATATAAAAAGAGTTATTAAGGTATAATTCTGTCTGTCTGTCTGTCTGTCTGTCCGTGCAAGATAAGTGCCACTTCTTGATTCTCCCTTATGCCTTTTATTAGCTTAAATCACTATCTGCTGTCAAGCAAAAAAATAATTTCAGTGTAAACCTAATCCTATCTAAATTGGCTTATATGCATTGACAAGCGCCATAAACCAATTTTTGCAAACACGGATTCAATATGCTATAAAAGTTTTGTGGGTAAAACGAAAAGCAAAAAGAATGAGAAGAAAAGAACTCTTGTAGAAAAAGCTGAAAGCGCCTCATCTAATTTCAAATCTTCATACCTTATTTTCTTCATCATTTTTATCGCCCTCCTTCTTTCATTTGCTGCTTATAAAAGACATGGAATATAGAGGGATGGCTTACGACTATGGGCGGATGTGGTTAAAAAAAGTTCTGAAAAGGCAAGGGGACACAATAACCTCGGCGTTGCCTATTCTGCTCAAGGTCGATTTGAAGAGGCTATAAAAGAATATCTGACAGCATTAGAAATTGAACCTTACTACCCAGAGGGTTACAATAACCTCGGGCGGGCCTATTATAACCAAGGTCGGCTGGATGAGGCCATAAAAGAATATATGAGTGCATTGGGCCTGAAACCTGACTATGCAGAGGTCTATAATAACCTTGGAGTTATCTATTATAAGCAAGGTCGATTTGAAGAGGCTATAAAAGAATATTTGACAGCATTAGAAATTAAACCTGACTATGCAAAGGCACATAATAACCTTGGGGCTGCCTATTATAGCCAAGGTCGATTTGAAGAGGCCATAAAGGAATACTTGACAGCATTAGAACTTGAATCCCATCTCGCGGAGACTCACGCCAACCTTGGAATTGCCTATTATAATCAGGGTAGCGTGGAGGATGCTATAAAGGAATACATAACTGCATTAGGAATTAAACCTGACGATGCCAAGGCCCATTATAATCTGGGGAATGTTTATGCCAAACAGGGACACATAGATAAAGCTATAGAGGAATACAAAAAGGCTTTGAGGGTTAAATCTGATTATGTAGATGCCAGTTTTAACCTTGGAGTTGCTTATCAAAAAAATGGATTTAAAGAGAAGGCAAGAAAGGAGTTTGAAGAGGTCTTAAGGCTCAATCCTCAAGATTTAGAGGCACATAAAGCTCTCCAATCCACAGAATCCTTTGGGAAGTAATACTTGTTCTTTCAAAAATAAAAGCCCGAATACTATAAAGAAAAGGCGACAGGACATGATAACCTTTGAGTTGCCTATTATGAACAAGGACGACTGGGTGAGGCTGTTACGGAATATCTAACTACTCTAAAATTAAAACATGGGAAGCATCCCTCGCCCTTCCGTCAAGACTGATGTGCATAATACCGCCACACCTCTTAGTTTGGTTGATAAAACAGCAGATGCAGCCTTGCCGCCCCCTTTTCCCCTTTACCGTTTGCCCTTAAGGCCTAAAATCCTGCTTTTTGCCAACTCCCAATCAGGGTTTAACTTTAGCGCCTTGTTGTATGCATTTATTGCTTCACTTAAAAGCCCGCTCATTTCATATGAATAACCGAGAATGTAATAGGCCATAGAATTTGCCGGGTCAATCTCAACTGCTTTGTTTAGTATCTGTATAGCATTCTGAAATTTGTTATCCTTTGCCAAAGTTGAGGCAAGATTTACAAGCGCCTCTGGGTTAGCAGGATTCAGCTTAACCGCCATCCGAAGCTCCGCAATTGCCTTATCATATAAGCCGGCTATGTCATACGCAATACCAAGATTCATCCGGAAGAGCTGGATATTAGGGCGTATTGCCGCCGCCATTTGGTATTCTTTTATTGCATTTTCTATCTCACCCTTATTTTGATATATAAGCCCAAGGTTATTATGACCAAACGGATATTCAGGAAATCGCTCAAGGAGTTCCTTATAGTAATGCTCTGCCGTGCGCAGATCGCCTGCAAGATAATATCCCCATGCCCTGTTATTTAATACCCTTATCTTAAGCGGCGCCTTTTTTGCCGCATCCCCCCAGAGTGTAAGTTCGTTTTTCCAGATAAAGTTGCCTGCGATAGTAAAATATATAAAGACAGTAACAAGGGCAGTATAAACGGGCAATAGAATCTTTAAAGATATTCTATCTTTGGCTCTATAGAGAAGGTATCCGGCAGCCAGAGAAAAACCGATTGCCGGAATATAGACATGCCTTTCAACAGCTACGTCCCCTATAGGGAAAAAGGATGATGTTGGCGCGAGCGTTATAAAATACCAGAGGATGCCAAAGGATACTATCGGCCATCGCTTCCTTCCAAAAAGGGATGCTGCAATAAGACCAGCGATTATCAGGAATGCAAGAATGGTTGAGCCATCAAAAATTGTGGTCTCTGGCGGGATATCAGGGTCCACATGAGGGCCATCAAATGGGAAGACAAGCCACTTCAGATAGTAAAATATAATTACATTAATCTCGGTAAGAAAATATGGATATCTCGGAAGAATTCCCTCCTCAATCCTGACGTCCAGAAGCGCTATCTCCGAAAGCGTGAGTAGTCTTGCCAAGAGGTACAACGCTAATATCAAAAATAAGATAGACAGGATGATGCCATATTTTTTTATATACGATAAAAGGCTGTCAGAATCGGATATAAAGGCATAAATAGCTATAATCATGGGGAGCGTTACCGTAACCTCTTTAACGCCAAGAGAAAGGATAAAGAGGATGCAGGTTAGCAGATACCATAGAGGCCGTTTCTTATCCTTTAAAGAGAGTGTTTTTAAAAACAATAAAAATGAGGCAAGATAAAACAGCGCTGCCAATATAGCACTCCTGCTGGCTATGTATGTAACAGAGCCTGTATGCAGGGGGTGAAGCGCGAAGATAAGCGCTGAGATTAAGGCATAGGTTTGGGGATTATTTTCACTACTAAAAAATCTTTTATACAAAAGACTGGCCAAAAAATAGACCTGAATACTTACTATTATATGAAACAGAAGATTTAAAAAATGATAACCAAATACATTCAGGCCGCCAAAATAATAATTTATTGCAAATGTTGCTCTTAAGATGGGACGGTTAAAGATGTCTGAAAATATAAGAGGAAGATTTCTAATGTTCTTAATAGCTGCATCCTCAAGGATTGCATACCGGTCGTCAAAATGAAAGGAGTTATAAAAACTGTTATGGTAAGCTATCACCGAAAGAAGGGCAATGGTGAATAGATGAAGTATCTTATGAGTTTCAAGATATTTATAATTTTTCCCCATCTCTCCCTTAAAATGCAAAGCCGAAATTCTAACATCTAAATTCTAAAAAAATTCAAACGACCAAAATCCTAAGCAAAACCAGTTCAGGTTTATGACATGTTTAGGATGTCGGATTTTAAATTTGGAATTGTTTAATTTTATGTCAATTTATCTGTAACTTCCACAATAATTTTACCTAACCATAATCACCGCCTACTTCAACTACTTTATCCTATCCATCAACTCTAATGCCTTTTCAAAGTCTGTTTCTCCGCAGCTTCCTGAATCTTCTTGGTCAAAGCCAAATGCTGGAGCAGGTTTTAAACCCTGAATCAAGTTCAGGGCAAACCCTGCTCCAGCAGGAAAATCAATCACCCCTTATGGACAGGTATTTGCATAAAAGACATAGTTTTCATCATATACCCCCGCGCAGGTGATGAACGTGCCTAATACTGGCCCTCCCTCAAGCCTTGTATTGCCTACATAGATAACACTGCCAGTATACCCAGTCGTTATAGTATATCTTGTCCCAATTATTACAGAGTGGTCTATCTTTGTAGTAAGACTATAGCTTTGTACGCCATCTGAGGCAGTGACTGTTGAATTCACTATTGTAAGGGATGAGTTAGTAATGTTGTAAATACCAATATTATAAACAGAACCACCCCAGGCAGTAACTGTTGAGTTTGTCATTATCAGGGATGAATCGAAATTGTTGTTAATACCGTAATTACTACCAGATGGACCTGAGGCGGTAGCTGTTACATTTGCCATGGTCATAGAGGAGGAGGCGACATTTTCAACACCATAATTAGAACTACCACCACTAACACTTGAGACTGAGGCAGTGGCCGTCACATTTGTCATGATAGTAGAGGAGGAACGATTATAAACAGCCCTATTTGAAGATCCATTTGAGGCAGTAGCTGTTACATTTGTCATGGTAGTAGAGGAGGTGTAGTTGTAAACAGCATAATTAGAACTCCCATATAAAGCAGTAGTGGCTGTTACGTTTGTAATCTTCAGTGCAACAGCATTATTGTATATTGCTACATTTACGCCTCCCCAACTATCTATATTCTCAACTGTGAGAAACCTTAGCTCTGCATTTGAGGTAGGTGCAGAAGCAGTTATTACCCCTTGCGTAGGGGGAAAATAGGGAGAACTAATGCTTCCGCTTATCTTTGTTGTATTCTCTCCAGAGCCCTCTATATCAACATAGCTCTGCATCTGAAGACTATTTGCGCCTATGTTATAAACCCCGGGCATTATCTTTAAAAGACAGGGGTTTGTTGCTGACGGTGTACCGCACCATGCAGAGAGATTATTCATAGCAGTTACAGGGTCTGTATAGTCTCCTCCTGCCTTTGCAACTACAATAACATTTGCATATTTCTTTTGGTACAGGGAATCGTGGTTATGGTCGCCTGCTGCTACGGTGCCTGGGGTTGTTCCAACATTGAGTTTTGAGGTTGATATTGGCCCTGTGATTTTTGCGTCTGTAACAGCGCCATCTGCAATCTTTGGCGCTGTTACTTGCCCGTCTAAAATCTTTGTATTGGTTACAGCCCCGTCAGCAATCTTGGCATTTGTAACTGCATTATTGGCTATATCAGCTGCTACAACCTGGCCGTCCTCTATCTCATACGAGTTGATACAAGGATTTTTGCATTCCACATTTGTTGCTGCGGCAGCCATTGCGTCCTTTAATCCCAGAGTCATGCAAAAGATGAATACTCCCAATAGAATAAGAATCTTGTTTTCCATGATACCCCTCCTTCTTTATTTTTAACTATTTTTAAAAACAATCTCCTACATTTCAATCTATAGTAAACGACATAAATTTGTAGTCTGCCGATTCATCGGCGTTTTTAATCCACCTCAGGCGGACGCCCATAAATGGGCAAACTACATCTACTTATTAAATTCGTTCACTATAATTCTGAGCCATCACCTCCTTTCTGTGAGATTTTTAAGGTCTAAAAAAAGCAAAAGGGGCAGACCGTATGGTCTGCCCCTTTTAATGAAGCGATATAAAAAAACTGTTAAGGTGTAATTCTGTCTGTCTGTCTGTCTGTCTGTCTGTCTGTCTGTCTGTCTGTCTGTCTGTGCAAGATGAGTGCCACTTCTTAATTCTCCCTTATGCCTTTTATTAGCTTAAATCACTATATGCTGTCAAGAAAAAAATAATTTCAGTGTAAACCTAATCCTATCTAAATTGGCTTGACATGATAATTATACAGATTGACAACCAATTGCCACATTTGATACCCTTTACCATAAATCGCAGTGCACCCCGTTAGAAAGTCCTCTAATTGGGATTGAGCAGCAATATTAGCAGAATGGCTTTCAAAAACGGAGCTTTCTAACGGGATGGAAAAAATATTGATTACCCTTTTTATTCTCATACTCATTGCGCTAATCCTTAACCTGCCTTTTGGCTACTTGAGATCAACAGTAAGAAAATTTTCTCTTAGCTGGTTTCTATACATCCACATACCAATACCGGTAGTAATCTTAATGAGGCTCTGGTTAGGGTTTAGTTATAAGGCAATCCCTCTCATTCTCATAGGCTCAATGACCGGCCAACTTCTCGGCGGATATTTTAATAAAGGAAGACAGCTATGACATCCGCAAAAGGACTCTCAAGCATAAGAGATATCCTCTATAACCCTTTTAGCACGGATGGTTTTGCAAAGGTCGTAAAAGGGCTTTCCATCTGCAAGATATGGCAGAGGGCAGTAGGGCCAAATATAGCAAAAAAGACTCTGCCATTAAAGCTTGCAGGAAAGACCCTGTATGTAACAGTAGCCACATCCACATGGATGGAAGAGCTGAAATACCTGAAAAAAGATATTATCAAAAAGATAAACAATGACCTTAAAGAACAAACAGTAGAAGAAATAGTCTTCCGCCTTGGCGCCATTGCTGAAAACAACACTTCAAAAAACCAGCCATCAGCTATCAGCCGTCAGCCATCAAAGCATCAACTCTCTCAAAAAGAAATGGATGACATTGACAGGATGTTAAAGCCCATAAAGGATGTGGGATTAAAAGAAACCATAAAAAACGCTATGGTAAATAAAAGGAAACAAACTTTGGATACTATAAAGTAGACAGGCGCTGCTTCGCTGCAACCTCTATTAAAAATCGTTTAACAATGCCATTCGCTTTTGGAAAAATAAATTCAAGCCTGACTAATTCCAAACTATTATCTTCAATAATAGAAAGCATCTCTTGCAATCTTGAAACAGGATAGATATATACAATCCTTCCATTTTCAGCCATAAGATGCTTGGAAATCTTTATAAGCTCACTTAATGTACAAGCAAACTCCATCTTTGCTGCTGCCTTTTCGCTAAAAGGGCTTACTCTTCCTGTTTTGAATTGTGTATATGGCGGGTTGCTGACAACAACAGAAAAGGAGTTGCTTTTGAATAATTTATTATCGGTTATAGTTCTGAAATCTCCTTCAATTATCCTGATTCTTGAAGAAAGGTTATTGATCTCCACATTCCTCTTTGCAATATCTGATAGGCCTTCCTGAATCTCTATTCCGACAATATTTTGAACTGGTGATTTTTGGGTAAGGATAAGAGGAATAACTCCAGAACCTGTGCCTAAATCTATGACAGAATCCATAGGTTTTAAAGGGAGGATAAAATTGGCAAGCTGAACAGAATCATCTGAAAATCTATATCCATTCTTCTTCTGGATTATTTTATAGGAATCTAAATCGTCAATAGTTTCATCTGTATTGTGGAAATACATCTGCTTTTATGTTTTGGCGCAAACGCAAGATTTGACCTATCATTTGGCCAAAACCTGCCCCTGAGAGATTTATACAGGGGATTGCGTTTACCAAACTAAATCTTTGCCGCCTCTCCCTCAAGCAAATTAACCACCAAACCTGACAGCAGCTTCGGATAAAAATATGTGGACTTCTGCGGCATGACCTGACCGGTTGTTGCAACCGCCTTTACCTGTTCAATCTTTGTAGGATTTAAGAGAAATGCCATCTGTCTGCCATCCTTTTTCGCCTCTTCAATTGCATCATCCATGCCCTTGACATAAACAAGATTTTCCTGATTCTCTTGCGCCGCGCTGCTTATGCCGAGGATGTTGTTCAAGATAAGCGCATGAAGGACTGTAACATCAAGGGATTTAAAAACATCCGGAATTGAGCTTCCAAACACCTTATCCATCGTATCCTTTTCCTTTAAGGTAAGAACAAAATAGGAGTCCATACCGTTGATATAAAGGCCAAAACTCGGAAGTTTGCTGCCTTTTTCCTCCATCTTCCTATAAAACTCCTTCCTGACCTTTGGCTCAACTTCTCTCTTCCATTTCACCTCTTCTATATCAAAAAAGTGGGAGCAGTTTACCAGAAACGTATTTGGATTAAACTTTGGGATGCTGTGTATTATACGATGGGTCGGCATTATTGTCATGCCTTCATCATCCATATTGGAGAAATACATCATCACATAGTTAAATGCCTCTTCGCCTCTATAACCATTCGTTTTTTCTCTCATCATAGTCCTGTAATTCAGGGCAGTTTCATATCTGTGGTGGCCATCTGCTATGAATAGCGGCTTATCAGACATGATGTCTGCAATCTTCTTTATTGTATCAGGCCTCTCAATCCTCCATACCTTGCTCTCCACTCCGTCATCATCTGCAACATCAATAATGGGTGCGCTTGCTATACAACAATCTTCCAAGAGTCTGTTGATTGTCTTTTGCGGTTCAGAATATAAAGAAAATATGCAGCTGAAATTTGCGTTGCAGGCCTCCATGAGTTTAAGCCTGTCAGCCTTTGGGCCTGCAAGGGTTTTTTCATGCGGGTGTATGCCTCCCTTGCCAAACTCCTCTAGCTTTGCCAAGGCTATAAAGCCCTTTCTTACCTTTCTCTGGCCGCTGGGGACAGATTTCAAATCTGTCCCCACTTTGTACACCTGGACATAATAGTAGATGGCTGGCTTCTGATCGCGGATAAGAACCTTTTCCTCCTGCCATTTCTTAAAATCTGCAGCAGCCCTTGAATATCTGTCATTACCCAGGGTATCGGCTGGACATGTCTTCCCAAGTATCAGCCTGATAATATTATGCGGGTGCCTCTGGTAGAGTTTATCCTGAAATTCAGGTGAAATGACATCATACGGCGGCGCCATCACCCGATTTAAATCCCCAACCTCCTTTGCATTGTAGAGTACTCCTTTAAACGGTACTATCTTTGCCATTCATATCTCCTTTTAATAAATACAGGTTGAGGTTGAGAAAAAAAAGACTTTCTTAACCTTAACCTCAACCTTAACCTGTATTTTAGCTGTATTCTTCCGGAAACCGCTTAACCATTTCGCCCTGTATAAACTTTTCCACCTCTTGAGCAGTAGAAAACGTAAGGGCAGCCTCTGCTATCTTTTTTACCTCTGAATATTGAATAGACCTTATTATCTTTTTCACCTTCAAGATTGAAAGGGCATTCATACTTAATTGATCTAATCCAAGCCCTAAGAGAATCAAGGCATATTCCGGCTCGCCTGCCATCTCTCCGCATACGCCGACAGCAATGCCTGCATGATGGGCGGCATCCGCTATACTTTTTATAATCCGCAGCGCAGCAGGGTGCAAAGGTTCGTATAAATATGCCACATGTTCGTTTACCCTGTCTATAGCAAGCGAGTACTGAAGCAGGTCATTTGTGCCTATGGAAAAGAAATCCACCTCTTTCGCAAGTATATCTGCAATGATGGCAGCAGAAGGAACCTCTATCATTGCGCCTACAAATATCTTGGGATTAAATGCCACACCTTCTTTTCTCAGTTCTTCTTTGGCTTCTTCCATGATAGCCTTTGCCTTTCTAAGCTCCTCAACCCCTGATATCATGGGAAACATCACCTTAATATTTCCAAATACACTGGCCCTCAAAATACCCTTGAGCTGTGTCTTAAAGATGTCCGGCTCTTTAAGGCAGAATCTTATAGCCCTAAGCCCCATAGCAGGATTCATCTCAGGGGCAAGCTCCATCTGAGATAGAAACTTATCTCCTCCTATATCTAAAGTGCGTATAATAGTCGGGTGAGGCGTAACCTTTTCAACTATACTCTTATAAATATTAAAATGCTCATCCTCTGTAGGAAGGTCTTTTCTATTGAGATACAAAAATTCTGTCCTGTAAAGTCCAATCCCTTCAGCTCCATGGTCCATAATTGATGGAATCTCTTCTGCCATCTCTATATTACCCATAATCCTGATCCTTCTGCCATCCTGCATCTCGGCAGGCAGTTTTCTGTAATGATGAAGCAACTTCTCATAATCAGCATACTGCCCCTTTTTCTTCCCGTAATCCTTGATAACCTTCTTAGACGGATTTATGACTATAAGACCGCTTGTGCCGTCTATGATAAGCGTGTCGCCGGCATTTACCTTTTGGGTTATATTTTCCAGACCAACAACCGCAGGTATCTCCAAAGACCTGGCTACAATAGCCGTATGAGAGGTTTTGCCGCCGATATCTGTTAGAAACCCTAAAACCCTGCCCTTGACCATCTGAGCAGTATCCGTAGGCGACAGATCATGGGCAACGATGATGACCTCTTCTTTTATCTCTGAAATAGACTCGTGCCTTTTACCCATAAGGTTTTTTAAGACACGGTCGCAGATATGATCTATATCAGAGCCTCTTTCCCTGATATACTCATCATCAATAGTGTCAAAGAACTCTCTTATTTCCCGCATCACAATCTTGATGGCCCACTCAGCATTCACCTTTTCTTTCTTGATAGTCTTGATAGTATCATCTATGAGCATCTTGTCTTCCAGCATCATAATGTGCGCATCTATGATGCGGATATGCTCTTTGCCTTTGCCATCTTTTAAGAGTTTATTCTTTACCTTTAGAAGCTGGTCCTTTGAATCTTTAACAGCATTTTGAAAACGTTTTATTTCCAGAGGAACATAAGAAGAATCCAAGTAGCAGTAGGCAGGCGTCTCCAAAACCCCGCCGTCAACAAGATACGCCCTCCCAATATTTATGCCAGGCGAAACACCTATGCCTTTTAATACAATATCTGTTTTGGTTTGATCAGTCATAATTTAACTACAGGCTATAGGCAATGGGCATCCGCCTCAGGCGGAGGCAATAGACAAAACCTAAGCCCATAGCCTATCGCCTGTCTTTATTCCTCTCCAAACTTCCCTTCTATAAGCGCCTGCAACGTTTGAATTGCCTCTTTTGCATCCGCCCCTTTTGCCGTTACAATAACCTTGCTGCCGCATGCGGCAGCAAGCATCATAATGCCCATAATGCTTTTTCCACTTACCTCCTGCCCGTCTTTCTCCACAAAGATGTCAGCATTAAACTTGTTTGCCGCCTGCACAAACTGCGCAGCCGCCCTTGCATGAAGGCCAAGCTTGTTTTTTATGGCAAAGGTCCTTTTAACAGAAGAATTTTCTTTAACCCTCATATAAAACTCAAACTCGCTTTAAAATATCCATAATTATTAAAAAGATAAATGCAGGTAAAAACAATAGATATACTGCCAATGAAATCGACACTCTATTCTTAATAAGAAGCGCACATAATACTACTGCGCCTGCTATCAAAATTGTTGTGAGAAATGCCTGATAAGCTTGAACTGTCTGCCCCAATACAATATCAATGCCCTTAAATACCACAACTGCTGCCGCTCCCCCAAGAAGCCCTGCGCTAACAAGGCGAATTCTTGAAGCCCATTGCGGAAGTGCAAGAGATTGAATATATTCCACGATCCCTTCGCCGAGTTTGTATCCTTTCTGCAAACCAAACCATCTCATCCAAAGATGAAATATATTGTAGACTATCAGAAAAATAACCGCCCCCCAAATACCCCAGAAAAGCGCTGACAATACCCCTATAATCGATGATAGAGGTCTTATTGAGCCCCAGAAAAAAGTATCTCCTATAGCGCCATACGGACCTATGAGGCTCTCTTTAAAAGAAGAAATATCTTTTACATCGCGTTCTCCCTCACGAATATCTTCTTCCATTTTTATAACAGCGCCGAGAATAGGAGAGGCCATGTAGGGATGGGCATTATAGAAAACCATATGCCTGCTTATTGCCGTACAAAGCTGGTCGTTATCCTTCTTATAGATATCCTGCAGCGCGGGGGTTATAGCTGCTGCAAATCCAAGGCCCTGCATCTTCTCAAAACTCCATGCAGATTGGATAAAAAATGAATTTAAGAAAACCTTAAACATGGCAAATCTATTTACCACCTACCTACCCCCACGGTAATAATCATAAGAACAAAAAGGGCTGCTGCCAAAAATATCGGTAAAGACCTATTGTCATAAGATGTATTATAGGCTGATGCAAGGCCTATGATAAGAACAGAAGCACATGCCAGCGGCAACGACATTATCACTGCCACTGGCAGGAATAAAAATGAGAGGTACACGACACCCACGCCAGCCAGGCTTAAAACAAGCAAAGTTGCAAAGTTGAGCAGGAAAAAAACACCAGCCCCTTTTAGGTTGTTTACAATAACGCCTTTGATATTGCCATTACCCAATTCTGCAGATGCGGTATTAAAAAACCTTCTATTGAAAAACCTCGCAGATGTGTCTGCTTTCTTACAAGCTGCATCCATGGGAGATATCATTAAAATGGCAGCGCCTAAAACAAATATTATATCTGAATCAGCAAATCTCCACGGAAATCTGTCAAAACCTATTCCGTACAGCAATCGCTGTCCAATGATTGTTATCGTTGTAACAAGTACTGCAATCATAACCTCATGAGGTGGTATATGTCCTCCTATAGGCAGTCCGCCAACAAAGAGAAGCTCCAGCATCCCGCCTATAAGCAAGCCTGTTTTGACATCGCCGAGAATATATCCAATAATCGGCCCGGTAATAATCGGCCTTGATACCATTATCTGCAAAACGGCAGTTCTATCCAGAGACAGAAGCCCGCCGACCAGAGATACAAGAAAAGACTGCCAGATAATGTCCAGCAATTAAATATCCTCTACAAAGGGATAAGAAACAAAAATGAGAATATGGTTTTTTCTCATTTCTCATTTCTCATTTCTATTTTTATACCAACAGGTTTATCCGTAGGCACTGCCCTTATATCCAACTCTACCCCTAATTGAGAAAGGGTATGCAATATAACCTCATCCTCTTCATCAATATAAACAGAGGGGGTAAGCAGCTTACCTTTACCGTTATGATGAATATTCCCGATATTAATAGATGAAAACCTGAGCCCTTTATTATAAGCCTGCATCAGGTCCTTCAAAGTTGAGAATACTACAATTACCCTTTCCTTATTGGTATTATCCGGCGCTATATCTTTAATTGACTCCTCTATATCTTCCACCCTTATCGCCAGGGCTGTTGAGCCGCACGACTCTATTGCAAGCCTTTGTAGACGGCTTTTCTTAGCCTCGTCATTGGCAACTATAATGCGTGTTGCCTTGCAATATGGCGCCCATGCCTCTACTATCTGGCCATGCAGCAGCCTATCATCAACTCTCACTAATACGACGCTCATAATAAAATCGGGCAATAGGTTATGGGCTATAGACTATAGGTTTTTTCTATTACCTATTGCCTCTCGCCCATAGCCTGTTTTATTTAGCCTTTCCCTTTAACACCTCGCTTGCAAGCACAATACTCTTCTGCCCATGCTCTTTCAATATTACTGCAAGCTCAGAAAGCGCCTTATCTGCCCTATGGCTTGCAAACTTTAAAAGCATCGGCAGGTTTACGCCTGTTACCTTTCCTGTCTCCAGAAATGAGAGCCCTATATTTGATGGCGTCCCGCCAAACATATCTGTAAAGATTATAATGCCGTCTTTTCTGTGCATAGTTTTAACAGCGCTGCCTATTGCATCACTGATGCACTTTGCGCTATCACAGGCATCTATGGAGATGTGCCGGACATTCTCCAACTTGCCTGTTATGGCTTCAGCTGTCGCAACAAGAACTTCTGCCAGCTTTCCATGTGTTATTATTATCGCACCAATCATAATTTAACTACCGTAGCTCGTGTCCGTTGTCCGTGTCCGTTTTAAGACTTTTTTACGGTCACGATTCACGGACACGCATCACGGTCTTTTTATTGCCTGTCTATATCCCTATGCCTTTTCTTAATAATACACTTCTCTGAAAAAATATTATCTGCAAGGAAATCAGCAATTGCCACAGACCTGTGCTTGCCGCCTGTACAGCCAATAGCAATGGTGAGATAACTCTTCCCCTCTTTCCAATAGTTTGGTATCAGAAAGTCAAGAAGACTGCCAAACCTCTCAAGAAATTCCTTTGCCTCTTTCTTATCCAATACAAATTTCTTAACCCTATCATCCCTGCCATCTAAATCTTTCAGCTCTTCCACAAAATATGGGTTAGAGAGGAATCGGACATCCATAATCAAATCTGCATCAGCAGGAATGCCGTATCTATAGCTGAATGAAACAAGATGCACAACCATTTTCTCATGCTGTGCCGGACCCGAAAAATAATCTCTTATAATCTCTTTTAGCTGATGGACATTATAACCAGAGGTATCTATAATCTTATTGGCTGCTGTTTTTATCCCAGCCAGCATCTCCCTCTCCCTTTTTATCCCTTCAAGGAAGCTGTCGCCTTCTGACAGCGGATGCCTTCTCCGTGTTTCGCTAAAACGTCTTACAAGAATATCATCTGATGCCTCAAGATATATAAGCTCTATATTATAGCCGCATTCCCTCATCACATTCAACACAGACGGAAAGTCTTTAAGGAACTCACGCTCCCTCACATCTACAACAATTGCAACCTTGGTTATCTCTGCCGATTGGCTGGAAAGCTCCATAAATTTTGGCAGAAAGACAACAGGGAGGTTGTCTACACAGAAAAAATTTAGGTCCTCCAGAACCTTGATAGCTATACTTTTACCTGACCCTGAAGGACCGCTGATGATAATAAGACGGACTTTTTTCACTGTATTTTTTCTCAGCGGCCGTTAAAAACAAAGGGTTTATCTTTTGATTGTATATTTTTGGTTTTTTGCTCTGCTTAAAGCCATATCCAGGCTCTTCTTAAACTCTATTGCAGAGTGATGGCCCATTATCTTCAAGAGCTGATTTCTGGCTGCAACCTCCACGATAGTAGCAACGCTTCTGCCCGGACTGACAGGGATCCTCAGAAAAGGAAGTTTCACTCCAAGTATATCGTATACCCCCTCTTCAAAACCAAGCCTGTCATACTCCTCATCAGGGTCCCATTTAACCAATTCCACAACAATATCCATCTGTTTTTTTTCCCGTATGGCAGTTATACCGAAGAGGTCTTTAATATTGACAATGCCAAGTCCCCTGACCTCCATATGATATTTGATAATATCAGAGGCAATGCCAAACAATATCGTCGGAGACATCCTTTTTATTATCACTGCATCATCCGAAATAAGCCTGTAGCCTTTTATAACAAGGTCTAATGCACATTCGCTCTTGCCAATGCCGCTCTTGCCAAGGATTAATATTCCGACGCCCAGCACATCAACAAAGACACCGTGCATGGTTGTTGTAGGCGCCAGCCGTGCTTCCAGATATTTAGTAAATCTCTCTATAAAGAGCGAGGTAGTAAGCGGCGAGGTTAAAAGAGGTATCTTTTTTTTCTCTGCAAGGTGCAACAAAAAAACAGGGGGTTTTTGCTTTCTGGTAATTATATAGCAAGGCGTATCTGCCTTTTCCAGCAGTTTAAGTGTTGTCTTGAGCTTATCTGGAGTAAGGCTTTTCAGATAATCAACCTCGGCCTTCCCAAATATCTGTATCCTTTCTGAGTGAAGCTTCTCCAGAAGACCAGTTAACAGCAACCCAGGCTTCTGTATCCGTGATGTGGTTATCTTTTTTGAAAGACCACCCTCGCCTGCTGTAATACGCAGCCCGAATCTTTCTGAGCTTTCCTCTAAAAGTTCACCTACTGAAATAGTTACCATAATGAATTACCGTGTTTCGTGTCCGTTATCCGTGACCGTTGAAGCTTTTTTCACGGACACGGTTCACGGTCACGGTTTTTAAAACTTCCCGTCCTCTTCAACTATTATGTTATAAATCTCCTCCTGCGTGGATGCCTCCATAAGTCTTTTTCTAAATACAACATCTTTCAAAAGGCGGGATATTCTGGCTAAAATTTTCAGATGCGTGGCAGTAGAATCCTCCGGCGCTGCTATGAGGAAGAACAAATGGGCAGGCCTTTCATCCATGGTTTGAAACTCTACGCCTTTCAAGCTCCTGCCAAAAGAAACAATAATGCTATTCAGCCCCTTAAGCCGTGCATGAGGGATTGCAACGCCATAGCCAATACCTGTGCTGCCAAGCTTTTCTCGTTCAAGGAGCACCTCCAACAGCTTTTCTCTGTCAACGTCGCCAAACTTAAAAGAAAGCTCCTCTACCATCTCTTCCAGCACTTCCCGCTTTTCACTTCCCTTAAGGTTCGCTATTATGCAGTCCTGATTAAGAACATCAACAAGTTTCATATTAAGTGTCAAAGAGTCACAGAGTCAAAGTATCAAAGGGTCATAGAGTTAAAGTTTTTGCTCTGACACTTTGACTCTCTGACCCCTTGACTCTCTAATTACCTCTGTCCCGTATCTATTAAACCGTAGTTTCCGTCTTTTCTTCTGTAGATGACATTAATATTGTTAGAAACCGAATTAGTGAAAACCATAAAATCATTACTTAAAAGGTCTATCTGCATAACAGCCTCATCTACAGACATAGGTTTTATAAAATAGTTTTCTGTGTTTACCACCCTCGGCTCAGTCTCTTCACCGGCGCCCTCGAAAGAAAGGACATTAAGTTTGGCGCTTAACGGTTTAACACCGCCGGCTATCTTATGATTCTTTATCCTTTCCTTATGCCGCCTTACCTGCTTCTCTATCTTATCCATAACCTTGTCTATGGCAGAATAAAGGTCTTCGGTCTGTTCTTCCCCCTTTATGGTAATGCCATTGGCAACAATGGTAACATCCGCAATATGCCTGAATTTTTCTACTGACAGAGCCCAATGCACCTCAATAGGCTCCATCAGATATTTTTTAACCCTTTCTACTTTCTCTTCAGCATATTTTCTCAGCGCATCTGATGAATCCATATGCCTGAACATAACGGTAACATGCATTTTTAATAGTCCTCCTTGATTGACAGGCCATAGGCTATGGGCAATGGGATAGAGGTTTTACCTATTGCCTCTTGCCTATCATCGCCTATTGCCTGTATTTTCAAAACAACTTCTTCCTTCCACTTGCCGAAAGAATACCCATTACCTCTCTATACTTTGTAACTGTCCTTCTTGCGATATTTATCCCGGACTTTTTCAGCAAGTCAGCTATTTTCTGATCGGAGAGCGGCCTGCCCGCATCTTCCCTATTGCATATATCTTTCAGCTTTTCCATAATGCTCTTAGATGCCATACCTGTTCCATCATCTCTGTTTATACCCGCGCTAAAGAAATGTTTTAACTCAAAAATGCCGTGGGGCGTATGCGCATATTTATTGGTAGTAACCCTGCTTACTGTAGACTCGTGCATGCCGATATCCTCTGCCACATCCTTCAAGATAAGAGGCTTCAAGTAGCAAACACCATTATCAAAAAAATCTCTCTGAAATTTTACAATGCTTTGAGCTACCTTATAGATAGTCCGCTGTCTCTGTTGAATGCTCTGTATCAACCATTTGGCTGCGCGAAGCTTTTCCTGAACATATATCTTTGTTGTATCTGTTCCCCTCCCGTTTTTCTTAATCAGTTCTCTATAGTAAGGGCTTATCCTCAACCGCGGAAGACCGTTCTCGTTCATTAATATCGCATAATCTCCGCCCATCTTCTGTATATATATGTCAGGGATTATCGCATTCGCCTCAGACTGGCCGTACCCACTGCCAGGCCGAGGATTAAACCCCATGATAAATTTAACTGCCTCAATAACCTTATCAATCGGAATCTTTAATGCAGCAGCTATTGCCTTATAATTTTTCTTTTCAAGATTGCTGAGGTGGTTATTGATTATCTCTTCAATGACAGTGCCCTTACATCCAAGAAACTCAGCCTGAATTATAAGACACTCCTTCAATGTTCTTGAACCTACGCCTACAGGGTCAAACTGTTGAACCTTTTCAAGAGCGCTCACAACCACATCCTCGCTTGCGCCGGTTGCCTTTACAATTTCATCGCTTACAGATTTTAGATATAATGTTTCATTCCCGTTATTTTCACCAACCCTCAAATAGCCGTCTTCGTCAATATTACCTATGATAAATTCCCCAACTATGGTTTCCTCCGGAGAAAACGGAGAAAGATGCAGTTGCCACATGAGATACTCCGTAAGGGTATCTGTTCTTGTAAGGGTTGCTTCCAGAGATGATTCTTCTGATTCTTCTGCAAAGTTTACACCTAAAGGCCGTTCATAACAATTTTCTAAATATGCCTCCCAATCTACTTCCCTCTCTTCTTTTTTAGAAGAAGCTGCCTCTGGAGTTTCTCCATCTGCATCCTCCTCCAATACGGGATTCTCTTCCATTTCTTCCCACACCATTTCTTCCAATTCCAATCTTGAAAGCTGGAGAAGCTTTATCGCCAGCTGAAGCTGAGGCGACATCACCAACTGCTGCGAGAGTCTTATATCTTGTCTTATTTCATGCGCCATATATTTTAAAAACAGGATACAGAAGCCAGTAGTCAGAATTCAGAATAACTGCTTTTAAGTTTTTGTGTTATTTATTCTGGCTGCTGGATTCTGGCTTCTGAATTCTGTAGTTTCTCCGAACCTCTCCCCCAAATATGCCTCTCTCGCCTTCTTGCTTTTCATTATTGCCTCAGGCGCCCCCATTTCTATTATCCTTCCGCCATCTATGATATATGCCCTATCGCATATCCCTAAAGTCTCCCGCCAATTATGGTCTGTCAGCAAGACTCCAATACCTTTGCTTTTTAGCTTAACGATTATACCCTGAATATCAGCCACTGCTATCGGGTCTATTCCTGCGAATGGTTCATCCAACAATATAAAAGAAGGTGAATTGACCAAAGACCGCGCAATTTCCACCCTTCTCCGTTCGCCGCCTGAAAGAGAATACGCCTTGCTGTCTGCTATATGGGCTATGCCAAGCTCCTCCAAAAGCCCTTTTAGCTTTTTTTCCCCTTCCTCTTCGCTTAATTCAAGAAATTCAATGATTGCCTTAATATTTTCCTTTACCGTAAGCTTTCTAAAAACAGAAGGCTCCTGCGGAAGATAGCTTATCCCCTTCCTCGCCCTCTTATACATGGGAAGCTCTGTTATATCCTCATCTCCCAAAGATATGCTGCCTTCTTCAGGGCCGATAAGGCCTACTACCATATAAAATATCGTGGTCTTGCCCGCGCCGTTCGGGCCCAAAAGCCCCACCACCTCGCCTTGATTCACTGCAAGGCTTACTTTGTCGACTACCCTTCTTCTCTTAAAAGATTTTACAAGATTATCGGTTGAAAGCTGCATCATTTACATTTTACCTTTGTTTTGTCATCTTTTGGGGATACAACTGCCTTAACCCTATTATCACTGCCGCCTTCTGCCAAGCTTTTATCCTCGTCCAGAAAGATTGTTATCTTTTCCCCTTTCACTATATCACAGTCCTGTTCAACCTGAGGATTGCCTGTCAAGACCAAGGTGCGCGTTTCCCTCGTATATACCGCCTTTTCTCCGGTCGCTATCTTATTGGTCTGGACTATTTTAACATCGCCTATTGCTATTATCTCCCTTATTTCCTTGCTGTCCACATAATAGACATACAGCTCTTTTGAGTAGAGTGTGTAATCCTTCTGCTCTGCTATTACATTTCCCCTGAAAATAACCAAACTCTCTTTTTTTACAGCCTCCATGTTGTCGGAGGTAATCGTTATAGGCTGATTCTGGTCTATTGCAATTTTATCGCCGGCAAAACTATTAAAACAGGCGATAGGCGATAGGCAATAGGCAATGGGTAGAAGCCACAATCCATAGCCCATAGCCCATAGCCTATGGCCCATTTTTTTTTTACATCGCCACATCTTTTAACACTGTCCTCACATTCGCAAGTACAAAAGCCCTCTCTGTTACCATATCCGCCAAGAACCCCTCCCCTTCAATCTTCATATTTGGGCCTGTAAAAACCACTTTATCTCTTGTACTTATTTGCTTAACTGCCTCCCTATATTGCAATGTATCGGTCTTAAGCTGATAGCCATCCGCTGATGCAGCTGTCACATCTCCGCTAATATCAATATCCTTTGTATCATTCCGCAATCTCCCCTGTTTCCCTTTTATGGTATAGCTCATACCGCCTTTTGAGTAAAAGGTGACCTTGACATTGTCAAAAATTATAAGGTTATCACTTTTAAAGTATTGCGCTGAGTCTGCCTCAAGCTCCCACTCCTTCTTGCCATCTTTGGTTTCTACATACCTTGCCTTTTCAATCCTTATATCCGCATTAGAGAATTTTACCATGTTGCCGCTTAAACCTTTATGCATTTTGGAGTTTATATAAAGCAATGCCCCTATAATAAATACCACTATAATCAAAAATATTGCAGAGACGAGCCTAATTTTTGACTTCATAGCAAAAATTATACCACTCTCATTAAATATGTAAAGATTTTTGTCTTATCCTAAAAAATAGTCATACGAAGACTATGACCGTTTGCGGTAAGCACAATTTATCCTTTTGCCGCATAGGAAAGGCAGGTTGACCTTCCCATTCCTTTCAACCCACACTTTTCTCTGCACCTCCTCATAGGACTTAACTTTCCCCTCTACCTGACTATTAGGAATTAGGCGCTTCAATTTCATTGCAAGGCCTTGCTTTAATATGCTAAAAAGTCTTATGGGCAAGGCAAAGAGAAGAAAATCAAAATCTGAGAAGAGAGAACTTCTTGATAAAAAACCTAACAGCATTGCTTCTGCTTCCGGGTCTCTTTACTTTTCTATCTTTATTATTATAATCCTTGTCGCTTTTTTATTTGCAACCTATAGCAGAAACACAGTATGGATGGATGATTTACGATTATGGAAGGATGCGGCAAAAAAGAGTTCGGAGAAGGCACGAGGGCATGATAACCTTGGAGTTGCCTATTACGAGATAGGACAAATAGATGAGGCTGCTTTGGAATACATAACTACTTTAAAACTAAAACCTGACCTTGCAGAGGCACATAATAACCTCGGAAAAATATATTACATTCGAGGTCAACTTGATGCAGCAATACAGGAATACGAAATCGCCTTAAGACTAAGCCCAAACTTGGCAGGAGCCCACAGCAACCTTGGTCTTGCCTATTACGACCAAGGCCGGGTAGATGAGGCTATGCAGAAATTTTTAACTGCGTTAAAATTTAAACCCGGCTATGCAGATGTTTATAACAACCTTGGGAATATTTATTATAATCAAGGTCGACTTAATGAGGCTACACAGGAATATATAAAAGTATTGAAAATCAACCCCGACAATGCACTCGCCTATAATAACCTTGGGAATATTTATTACACACAGGGTCTATTTGATGAGGCCATACAGAAATATGAAATTGCCTTAAGACTGAACCCAAACGATGCCCGAACTCATTATAATCTTGGACACGCTTACTGGAAGAAGGGAATAAGAGGTAAGGCTATGGAAGAATTTGAAGCGGCACTAAGACTAAAACCGGATTTTTTGCCCGCCAAGCAGGCCATTGACTTCATGCGTAGCGAATCTTTCCCTCTTTCACCTCAAAATAAAAGTGCAGGGCTTTAAACCCTGCACTTTTAATAGCATCTTTCCCAGAGGAAAACTACGGCGCTGGATAGAGAGCCGTCAGACTTTACAGTAAAAATAAGTCTTAACTATTAAGTTTCTATGGACAAGTATTTGGATAAAAAACATAGTTCTCGTCATATACACCTGCACAGATAACTGTGCCTGATACTGGCCCTCCGTCAAGTCTTGTATTGCCTACATATACATAGCTACCTATAATTGTGCTATTTGAACCTCCTATCACTGAGTGGTCTATCTTCAATGAACCGCCAAAGTTATCAATAGTATAAATACCACTACCACCTGAGGCAGTAATTGTTGAATTTGTTATTGTAGCAAAGGAGGCGTTGTTCGACACACCCTTAGAAACCCCACCTGTGGCAGTAATTGTTGAATTCATTATTGTAACATTAGAATTTCCCATATTCAGTACACCTATATACTCTATGGCCCCACTTCCTGAGACATTAACTGTTGCATTCGTCATTGTAACGGTGGAGAAGCTGTTTAACACTCCAATATTCTGAAAACCTCCACCTGTGGCAGTAATTATTACATTCGTCATTATAACAGTGGCTTGGTTTACCACACCTCTATTAGTATTAATCCCCCCTGTAGCACTAACGGTTACGTTCGTCATTGTGACAGAGGCATCATTCCACACTCCACAACTATTCGAAGCTGCACCACCTGTGGTAATAACTGTTACATTCGTAATCTTTGCTGAAGGATTAACGTTGTATATCGCACAAATTTCATTCGCTGCGCCGGTATTCTCAACTGTGAGGAACCTTATCTCTGCATTTGAGGCTCCATTTACTACAGCTGTATAGATAGTACCAGCATTTCCAGTTATTTTTGTCACATCCTCTCCAGAACCCTCTATATCAACATAGTTCTGCATCTGAAGACTGTTTGCGCCTATGTTATACACCCCGGGCATTATCTTTAAAAGACAGGGGTTTGTTGCCGATGGTGTGCCGCACCATGCAGAAAGGTTATTCATGGCAGTTACAGGGTCAGTATAGTTTCCACCACTCTGCGCCACAACCGCTATCTTAGCTGGTTTCTCAATTTTCGATGAGGATATCGGCCCTGTGATTTTTGCATCTGTGACAGACCCATCGCCTATCTTTGTGTTTGTTACAGAACCATCAGTAATCTTTGTGGTGGTTACAGCGCCGTCAGCAATCTTGGCATTTGTAACTGCATTGTTGGCTATATCAGTTGCTGTAACCTGGCCATCCTCTATCTCATACGAGTTGATATAAGGATTTTTGCACACAACATCTGTTGCAGCAGCAGCCATTGCGTCCTTTAATCCCAGAGTCATGCAGAAAAGAATTGCGCTCAGTAAAACAATAATTTTGTTCTTCACTATTTCATCCTCCTTTGATTTAAAAGATTTTTTCTAAAAGCTAATTCACTGCAAACCTTAATCATCCGCCTCCCTTCTGTGAAATTTTTAATGCCAGGAAAATCAAAAGGGCATATTTTGATATGCCCTTTTGTAATCTTTATATTATTTGATTGATAAACCAACTTATCTATTATGACAGAGCTGGCAGCCTACATTTGATGCTATGCCATTTCCGCTCTGAGAGCCAGAACTTACGGCTGATGTATAATCCCATCTTAGATTATCATAATACGGCCCACCGTGGGCAAAGTGGCAGGAGAGGCAGAAGACCTTGTGGTCGTCAGTTAGATCCTCCATACCGGTTCCTGAGGCTGCAGGGGCTGCATACGGCAGATAATATGCATTATTAGCAGAATCTGTTCCAGATGTTACAGGTAAAGCTTTACCATCTTTGATTAACTGTAATGAGTAATTAATCCTGTCCAATCTGGACGGATGACAACCTGTGGCGCAGCCCGGGGAAGCCCCCCTTGGCACAACCGAATCCACAGGATGCCTTTTCCAATTCCAATCTCCTACAGTGTACTCGGGTGGCTTAGGAATTATTTTCTGCTTATTCCCAGGCACAATTATAACATGCCAATTGTCGTGGCACTGGCTGCACCACCTGGACATAGTTGCTGCTTGTGTTCCATCTGTTGACGCTTTTATATCAAGACCGGTTCCATAGGCATTGCTGTTGACGCTGTCTGTATTCGGATCTCCTTGGAGGGTACCTCTATAGACCGGCCATATAGCCTGATTCGCATTATCGCATGGGACGGTTCCACCAGTGCCATCGCCGCATGTAGTGCCGCCAAAGTAGCCGCTTGTGCCGCTTGGATTTACCCCGCCCACATAACTTTTGTGTAAATAGCGCTCAGCAGTAGTATCGCTATAAAACTTTACCCCGCTGTTTACCCCGGCGCCAGTGGCAATTACCTTCAAATTTCTAAAGATATTTGTGTTGGTGTCTGCTGTTGAAGAGGCCCCATGCGGATCATGACAATTTGTGCAGGAAAACTCTGTTATTGGTGTTGTATCTCCTCCCGGTGGAACAACATTCGTAGCTCCAAGGGAATGTCCTTTGCCAAGCATAGCAGGATTAGTAGCAGTCCCGTCTGTATTGCTCCAACCGGCATCCAACTCCCCATAAAAATTTCCGCCTGCGCCTATTTTATTAAATGGATCATTTTGCGACCATGAGCCGCTTGAATATACCTTTGGGGCAATTACATTTTGTGGTTGATGGGATACAGATGCTTGTGAGCCATTATCTGCATGGCATTGGAGACATAATTTATGGATTTCTGCCCTTGAGCTGATAGAGCTTGCGCCTGCCCTTAAGAGAATAAAAGAGCCTGCTGCGCCGCCCATGTTTGGACCGTTTGTGCCGCCCTGGGAGCTGTGCATGGTATGACAGCTGCCGCAGGTAATGTCTCCGGCGCCTTTATGGACAGCCTTGGATGGAGATGGATATAGCAGTGAAAGGCAAAAACCGATGAGTGTCAGCGATATATAGCGCCTCATTCCCATAAGGAGGGGCCTCCGTTTTTAAATTTTTGGGAATACTTAAGAAGTATCTTTAAAAGCCTATCTTCTTTGAGGCACTCATAACCTCTTTTTCAGGCCTGCCCCAGCGAGTTTGCAATTTTTAATAAAAACCAATAAAAACCGCTTTCTCGTTGAGGGCGCATCGCCTGCCATTTCTTTGCATATTATTAGATTAATTTTCATTAATTGTCAAGCAAAATAAACAAAAAATAAGAATTATTTTCAACTGGGGAACTGCAAATTTGCCATCGTTCATCATGTTCTTTTATGGCTTCTTTTGTTTTACTGTAACGGCAATAAATAACTTGCCGTAGGGCAGGGCTTTAGCCCTGCATAAATAGGCAAGCCTTCAGAGCCTGTTGACAAACTCTTTTACATTTTATTCCTTCATCCATCATGATAAAATGGCTCAACTTCAATCGAAAAGGAGTCATCGCCATGATGGGAGAACGAGAACATGCAGAACCGATGTTTTATTATGTAACCATAGAACAGCTTGTCCCCAAAGACCATTTTCTGAGAATGGTAGATTCTACCATTGACTTTAGCTTTATACGACCCATGGTAAAACACCTTTACAGCCACACGGGCAAGCCCTCGATAGATCCGGAGGTTCTCATCAAGATGCTCCTCATCGGGTATCTTTATAATATTCCCTTTGAAAGAAGGCTCGAACAAGAGATAACTGTTAATCTTGCATACCGATGGTTTCTCGGCTACCGTCTCGACGAGCCTATTCCTGATCACTCCACAATCTCACAAACAAGAAAACGACGCTTCAAAGAAGACGATACGTTTCAGAAGATATTCGACTCCATCGTTTTACAATGCATCCAAAAAGGCCTTGTCTCCGGCGTACGTCTTGCCGCTGACTCCACCCATATCAAGGCTAATGCATCCATGGAAAGCCTTGAACCTATTATCGTAGAACAAGAGCCGTCCCAATACCTGAAACTCCTTGAAAAAAACTGTGATATCCCGGAAACAGATTCTCCTACTGCCTCGCAACCACACATTGCTCCTCTACTGAAAGCTACAGACGAAACATCATCCCTTCTTACGCCGACAGGAGCTTGTCAAGAACAAGGCTCTATCAGCAATGATACCCATATCTCAAAGACAGACCCTGACGCACGGCTTATGATGCGACCCAACAAGCCTAAAGGACTCCACTATCTTAACCACATCACCATAGATTTTCTCAATAAGATTATAACCGATGTCCATGTAACCGCCGGCAATTGTAATGACCACGATCCGTATAGAGAAAGAATAACGAGACAAAAAGAGCAATTTGGTTTTGACATAGAAGAAGTAAGCGCCGACAAGGCCTGTGGTTATGCCCACATCTACCATGATTTACACTAAATGGATATTACCCCTACATTCCGAGACAGAGATATCCCGGGGATAAATCAGTTTATCCTCTGAAAAAATTTACCTATGACAAGGATAAGGATATTTATCTCTGTCCAAAAGGAACCTCCCTGAATAAAAAGGGATACAGCAAAAGCCGCAATAGTATAATCTATCAAAGCAGTAAAAAGACATGCAGTCTTTGTCCTGACAAAATGCAATGCGCCACCGGTAAACATGGGATAAGGACAATCCATAGACACATCTATCAAGAAGATGTGGAGAGCGCACTTTCCAACTTAAAGAAACCGAAAGCTAAAGAGATGGCTGTTTTCAGGAAATCTGTCGAGCGCATCATAGCTGAAGCCAAAGGATTCCATGGCATGTCAAGGGCGCGACTCAGGGGCATATCCAATGTCAAAGAACAATGTTTAATGACTGCGGTTGTTCAAAACATAAAAAGATTAGCGGCATGGACAAAAAAGAAGGCAAGTCCAGCCAATCAACTGATGGTTATAAAGACCAAGGTTGCAAAAATAGTAGAAGCCTTAAATTACCGATTTTTGACTTCTCACTATTTTAGCTTTATAACAATATAAATGGCGACTTTGTCAACAGGCTCTAAAGCCCTGCCCTACATAAACTCGCATAGCTGGTGTTTTGAATGTAAGGATAACAAGCCACCAGACCATGATACTGTTTATGATATGGATTATGATATTAACAAGGTGATAGCCAAATATATTTAGCTCATTGAAGTGATAATTCAGGGCAAAGGAAAGAACACCGATATACCTTGTGCCAGACGGGGGCCAAAAGTTTTTTAAATCCCTTATTTGATAGTTTTCTACAATGCTTGATGTGTCGTCAAATTGAAAGGGAGAAGAGAAGGTGTTGGAGTAGATGAGAAGCGCAGTCGTGGTTATGAGAAAGAGTGCGACCCAAAAACCATATTTTGTAAAGAATGAGGATAAAGCCTTATTTTCCTCTGATGTGTATTGCTTTGTTTCTCTATTCTCAAAATCTTTTCTCTTTTTCTTGCTTGCTTTGCCCAAGTTTAATAACTCCGTATGATGATGCTAAAATTTAACACAGTATTAAAGTAATTACAACTGTTGCGTATCGTCTAATATCCTGATAGAATTGCATAAAAACAGTCTAAGAGTCTACAAGTCTAAAAGTCTACAAGTGTAAAAAGCAAAGAAAAAGTTTTTAGCTCATAGTCTCTTAGACTAACAATTTTTAGTCTGTTTTAATTATGGATGTCCTCACTGCCATTAAAAACCGAAGAAGCATCAGGCGATTTCTGGATAAAGAAATCCCAAAAGATGTTGCAGAGGCATTGAAAGATGCATTAATCTGGGCGCCGAGTGCAGGCAATCTCCAGAGCAGACGCTTCTATTTTGTATTCAATAATGATACAAAGAAGCGGATTGTTGACGCAGCCCTTCACCAGACATTTATAGCGCAAGCGCCTCTTGTAGTAGTTGCATGTGCGGATTTGTTAATTGGGAGACATTATGGCGAGAGGGGTGAAGAGCTTTACTGTTTGCAGGATGTGGCATGCAGCATAGAGAACATGATGCTAACAGCCTGTTCATTTGGTTTGGGAAGCGTTTGGGTTGGCGCATTCCATGAAGAGGGCATTGCAAATGTTCTGGATATGTCTTCTCATCTGCGGCCTGTGGCGATAGTCCCTGTGGGTTATCCTGCCCATAGTCCGTCGCCTCCGAGAAGGGTGGATAAAGATGAGGCAATTATAGAAATACGATGATTACGCAGATTATAAAGACAAGATTACACAGATTAAAACCCCTTGAAATATCTGTGTAATCATTTTTTCTAATCAGTGTAATCAAGGCTGTTGAAGACTTTTTCAACAGCCTGTTAATCTTTAATTCCCATGAACTATATTAATTGCGAAATTTGCTTAGTCAATTATCATGGAAGATAATATGCCGCTAAACCTAACACAAAACGCCCTTGTTGTCCTTCAAAGACGTTATTTAAAGAAAGATAAAAATGGCGTTATCATAGAGAACCCTGAGGAGATGTTCAGGAGGGTCAGCCAGAATATAACCTCAGCAGAAACCCTCTATAATCCAAATGCCGACCTCAAGAAGATAGAGAATGAGTTTTTTGAGGCAATGTCTAACTTGGAATTTCTCCCCAACTCACCGACCCTGATGAATGCCGGCAGACGGCTTCAGCAATTAGCTGCCTGTTTTGTCCTGCCAGTAGAAGATTCCCTTGATTCCATATTTGACGCTGTGAAAGAGACTGCAATAATCCATCAATCCGGCGGCGGCACCGGCTTTTCTTTTTCCAGGCTCAGGCCGAAGGACGATATGGTTGGTTCAACAAGCGGGGCAGCCAGCGGGCCTGTATCCTTTATGAAGGTTTTTAATACTGCAACCGAGGTCATAAAGCAGGGAGGCACAAGAAGGGGGGCAAATATGGGGGTATTGCGTGTTGACCACCCTGATATCATTGATTTTGCCACAGTAAAAAACGACCCCCTGGAACTAACAAACTTTAATATATCAGTTGCAGTTACTGACGTCTTTATGAAGGCAGTGGAGGAGGGCAGGGAGTATCCGCTGATAAATCCCAGGACAAATGAGATTGTAAAAAATGCAAAAGCAAAGGATATTTTTGACCTGATTGTAGAGTCTGCATGGAAGAGCGGAGAGCCTGGCGTGCTTTTCATAGACAGGATAAATCAGGCAAATCCAACCCCGCACATCGGTTTAATGGATGCGACAAATCCGTGCGGAGAGCAGCCGCTTCTTCCCTATGAGCCGTGCAATCTCGGCTCAATAAATCTTTCAAAGATGCTGAGGAAGGCAGGCAATAGGCAAGAGGCGATAGGCTATGAGATTGATTATAAGAAATTAGAGCGATTGGTAAGGCTCGGCATACGATTTCTGGATAATGTTATAGACATGAATAAATACCCTTTGCCGGATATAGAGCGGATGGCAAAGGGAAATCGTAAGATAGGGCTTGGCGTCATGGGTTTTGCAGATATGCTCGTAAGGCTGAAGGTTCCCTATGATTCTGAAAAGGCGCAGAAGATTGGAGAAGGCCTCATGCAGTTTATAAAAGGTGTTGCGTGGGAGGCTTCAAGGGAATTGGCCGAGGAAAGGGGCGCTTTTCCAAATATAAAAGGGAGTATATTTGATAAACCGGGTGTTAAACCAGTAAGGAACGCTACAACAACGACTGTAGCGCCCACTGGCACTTTGAGCATAATCGCAGGGTGCAGCAGCGGCATAGAGCCGATATATTCTCTCAGCTATACCCGTCAGGTGCTCAACGGCATTCAGTTACCTGAACTGCATCCATTGTTGTCTGAGATTGCAAAGGGAGATGGTTTTTACAGTGATGAGTTAATGGACTATATAGCAAAAGAGGGCAGCCTTGAGCAAAGAAAGGATGTTCCTGATGGCATAAAGAAGATATTTGTCACCGCCTTTCAGATATTGCCGGAAGGCCATGTCAGGATGCAGGCAGCCTTTCAAAAGCATACTGACAATGCTGTGAGCAAGACCATAAATTTTCCTCCAGAGGCAACCCCAGCAGATGTAAAAAAGGCATATCTCATGGCATATCAGCTTGGCTGCAAAGGTATTACTGTTTACAGAAGCGGAACGAGGGCAGAGCAGGTGCTGACATGCAGAAGCACGTTGTATTGTTAGGTTATCAAGGCAAAAGTTTCCTGATTACCTGAACCCCTAAAAAAATCTTGACAGCATAAGTTTTTTTATGGTAATTATGCATCCCTTTAAAAATTAAAGACTTCTTCTGCAACTGACGGAATTAAGGTGGTTACCACCGGGGAGCTGGAGATATTTTATAAGCCGACCGTCTGGGCAGAAAGAGCTTGGCCAAAAGCTACGCAATTTCACAGCTCAGGCGGTTTTTTTATGCCGCGCGCCGGGCATTCAGCATGTCCCCAGGACTATTAGTTGAGGAACGTTGCTTGGAAGCTAAAATGATTGACAAAGCTCGGAAAATCTGGTTTAGTCAATGCCTCAAAAAATACGCCGATAACTGCGGCGAAAACATACTTAACGTTTTTTAACTACTATAGTGAACGAAATAAATAAGTAGATGTAGTTTGCCCATTTATGGGCGTCCGCCTGAGGCGGATTAAAGTCGCCGATAAATCGGCAGACTACAAATTTATATCGCTGACTATAATATATACCGTAACATCCTTAGCGCTTGTTAAGAAGGCAAAAATTGAGAAGATTGTTGAAAAACTCAACAATCCATGATTACACCGATTATAAAGGCAGGGTACACAGATTAAAACAAAATAGTATTTTAAAATCTGTGTAATCGTATTTCAAACATCTGTATAATCAATTTCTTTCACAGGAGGCATGTATGTCAATGAAGATTATCTATACGGCAACTGATGAAGCGCCTGCGCTGGCGACTTATTCTTTACTCCCTATCGTCAAGGCATTCACGAAGACTGCCGGCATTGAAGTCGAGACAAGGGATATCTCTCTTGCGGGACGTATTATCGCAAACTTTCCCGAAAACCTGACCGAGAGTCAAAGAATACCAGATGAATTGACTGCGTTGGGCGAGCTTGCAACAATGTCGGAGGCCAATATAATCAAGCTGCCTAATATCAGCGCATCCGTGCCACAGTTAAAGGCTGCCATCAAAGAACTGCAGTCGCAGGGTTATAAAGTCCCGGACTATCCTGATGAGCCGAAAAACGATGTTGAAAAAGAAGTTAAGGCCAGATATGGCAAGGTTCTGGGAAGCGCGGTCAATCCTGTTTTAAGGGAAGGAAATTCTGACCGCAGGGCGTCGGCATCGGTAAAAAATTATGCAAAAAAGAACCCGCATAAAATGGGCGCGTGGAGCGCGGAATCGAAGACCCGCGTTGCGCACATGAATAGCGGCGATTTCTACGGTTCTGAAAGGTCCGTTACCGTGTCCGAAGCCGGGGTCGTAAAGATTGAGTTTGTCGGCCAGGACGGAAAGACCACAGTCCTCAAAGAAAAGACGACCCTTAAGGCAGGCGAAGTCATTGACGCTTGTGTCATGAGCCGCCGCGCCTTGCGCAAATTCTTTGAAGAGCAGATAGAAGACGCAAAAAAGAGCGGCGTGCTTTTCTCTTTGCACCTCAAGGCCACCATGATGAAGGTTTCTGACCCTATCATGTTCGGCCATGCTGTTTCGGTTTTCTTCAAAGATGTTTTTGAAAAACATGCGGCCACAATTAAAGAACTCGGCGTTGATGTTAATAATGGTCTGGGCGACCTTTATGCTAAAATCGCGAAGCTGCCGGAGGCTAAAAGAGCGGAGATCGAAGCGGACATTAAGGCTTGTTATAAGAATCGTCCCGAACTTGCTATGGTAAATTCGGATAAGGGCATAACCAACCTGCATGTTCCGAGCGATGTGATTATTGACGCATCCATGCCTGCCATGATTCGCGAGTCGGGGAAAATGTGGGGGGCTGACGGCAAACTTCACGATACCAAGGCAGTGATACCCGACAGATGTTACGCAGGGGTATATCAGGAAGTAATAGATGATTGTAAAAAACATGGCGCATTTGACCCAAGAACAATGGGAACCGTTCCCAATGTGGGTCTTATGGCGCAAAAGGCAGAGGAGTATGGCTCACACGACAAGACATTCAAATCCCCGGGAAACGGAACGATTCGCATAGTTGACGCTTCAGGGAAGACATTGCTTGAACAGAAAGTGGAGGAAGGAGATATCTTCCGCGCATGTCAGACAAAAGATGCGCCCATTCAGGACTGGGTAAAGTTGGCCGTTACCAGGGCGAGGGCAACCGGAGCGCCTGCTGTTTTCTGGTTAGACAAAAACAGGGCGCACGATGCTCAGATTATAGAGAAAGTCAATCGCTACCTGAAAAATCACGATACAAAGGGACTGGATATCAAAATCATGCCTCCGGAAGAAGCCACCCGTTTCTCGCTTGAACGTATAAGAGCGGGGAAAGACACGATTTCGGTCACAGGCAATGTACTCCGTGATTATCTTACAGACCTCTTCCCGATTCTTGAACTTGGCACCAGCGCAAAAATGCTCTCCATCGTGCCTCTTATGAACGGCGGCGGACTTTTCGAGACAGGCGCAGGCGGCTCGGCTCCAAAACATGTTCAGCAGTTTCAAGAGGAGGGGTATCTGAGATGGGATTCCCTCGGTGAATTTCTGGCGCTTGCGGTATCATTGGAACATCTGGCCAATACATTCAAAAATAAAAAGGCTCAGGTGCTGGCAGATACTTTGGATCAGGCAAACGGCAAGATATTGGATAACAACAGGTCGCCTGCCCGTAAGGTCGGTGAGTTGGATAACCGGGGAAGTCATTTTTACCTCGCCTTATACTGGGCGCAGGCATTGGCTGAGCAGACCAGAGATACGGAACTTCAAAAACATTTTGTCAAAGCGGCAAAAGAGCTTGCTACGAATGAGGTAAAGATTCTGGGAGAGATCACTGCCGCACAGGGAAAACCTCAGGATATCGGCGGCTATTATCACCCAAATCAGGAAAAGACGGCAAAGGCAATGCGCCCAAGCGCAACATTGAATGCGATAATTGAGGCTATATAAATAAAGACTGGCAAGAGGCGATAGGTTATAGGCAATGGGTAAACACAAAAAAACATAGCCTATAGCTCATAGCCTACGGCCTGTATTTTGGAGGTAGTTATGCAGCTTACAGGTTTACTATGGGGCGGCAAATTATTAAAGAAGGTTGAGTTTCCGTGCGCGGATGTGCTTGGGCCGGAAGCCAGCGTTGACGAGATAAAAGGCCTTATTAAGAAAAAAGGCCAGGTCTTCATTAAGCCCATATTTAAAGGCGGTGTTGGCAAAAAAGGCAAATCAGGGCTTATTGGTAAGGCATCTGATATAGCAACTGCACTGAAGGAAAAAGAGAGGCTCTATTTTGCGGTGCATCCTGCCGGCACTTCAAAGGCAGATGGCGTTACCTTTGAAGGCGGCGTGCCTGCAAATCATGAGGTATATTTTTCAATATCAGAGTCTACGGTATTTCGCGCTCCAACCATGACCATTACCCATCACGGCGGCGTTGATATAGAGGAGCTTCCAAAGGATAAGATAAAGGAGGTTCCCTTTGACCCGCTTACAGGGCTTAAGTCATTCCATGTGGCAAATGCGCTGGAGGAACTTGGTGCGCCAAAAGAAATAATTAGCCCTCTTGTACAGAACCTTCCTAAGCTCTGGGCACTCTATAATAATTATGGGATGAATGTTCTGGAACTTAATCCTATAAGAATGTCTACTGACAGTGCAGGAAGGCTTGTGCCTGTTGCCTGCGATTTCAAATGTTCTTTTGATATAGATGATCCGGCATGGAAGAGGCTTGACCTGCCCGCGCACCTCTTTGCGTCCGACTATTCTGAGTTTG
>Ga0209342_10000277_pt1 | contig 57616 bp, 64 predicted proteins | sample RifCSP16_2_FD_184023 | JGI IMG/M metagenome (GOLD analysis project Ga0209342, IMG submission 184023) | Soil microbial communities from Rifle, Colorado - Rifle CSP2_sed 16_2 (SPAdes) (version 2) | ecosystem: Environmental > Terrestrial > Deep subsurface > Rock core/Sediment | place: Rifle... | reverse complement strand
CGGAGGCTTTCCCGTGGCTGAAAAGGTCGGCTCGTGGGGAGGCTTTCTGGGTTTCTGGAAGGCATACAAATAGGGTCAGCCAAGGATGTCTTTTTTCCTCTCCATGTATTCCTCTTTCTTAATCTCTCCTCTGGCATACCTCTCGTCGAGTATCTCGATAGCCCTCCTCTGTTCTGGGCCTTTTTTCGACATGAACGAGCGTATCAGGAAAAAGAGCCCCAGGATTATCGCGACCCAGACAAATGTCCAGACCGCCATAATGAGTATATGGTGCTCATAAGCTATATGATACATGTCCATGCGTAGACCTCCCATATAAAAGTATAGCAGGCGCTTAAAGTTGACACGCTGTATTTTCATTAGCTTTAACGGCGTGTATGATAGAATGCGCTATCCCACTCGAAGAGGCGTGCAATGTCTTTTGAGGCCCTTATCCCGGTCATAGAAAAATACAAATCGGACAGGGAATCTGTCTACAACACCTGGTTTGTCGAAGGTCAGGGAAGGCTTTGCGCTTTCCGGGCCATTAAGACGGGTTTAAGGCAGGTGATCAAAGAGATAAAAAACGGAACCTTCGGGAACGATTTTAAAGGCTCGTCTCTCGAAGTAGTTTTGAATTCGATAACCGAGCAGAAGCAGGTCTTCAAGGGTGCTTCCCATGCCTTTTTCTGGAAGCCTAAATTACGCATACCCGACATATATGAGAACGAGCAGAATAAAAGATTCTTCGGGCAGTTCCTCGACGCATGCCTCTCAGCCTCTAAAGAGGAGCAGCTCTTATCCGAAATAATCAAACTTTCCGAAAGGAACATAAAAGGTCTCGGCCCGGCGGCGGCCAACATACTTTACTTCCTGCACCCGACCCTCATCCCTCCGTTCAATACCGCTATCCTTGAAGGGTACAACGCCCTTTTCAACGAAAAGAAAAAACTTGGCTCATGGCAGAGCTATCTTGAGATGAGGGAGGTAGTCATCAAGGCAAACAACGAACTGAAGACTCACCTCTCAAAAGACCTCGGAGCGATTTCCGGGCTTCTGTTCGAGATAGGCGTAAACAGGCTTCTTATAGACGGCAATTCGGAGGAGGTGCTTGAAAAAGAAGCGGCCAGGGCAGCCACAGTCGTAAAAAAACGCCATGCAGAGGTTTTGCTCGACAAGAAAGAGGAGGATACGCACACGAAGATGCAGTATCTTCTCGTGAAGGCCGGCAAAGACCTCGGCTATGACGTCGTAGTAGCCTCCAACGACCGTTCCAGGGAATATAACGGAGAGAAGTTCTCGTTTCTGACCCTGCCAGCATTGCCAAAGATGGAAATTGCAGATGATGTGATGGAAGTGGTGAATTTCATCGATGTGCTCTGGTTTAAAAAAGGGACAAACGATATTGAATGCGCCTTTGAAGTCGAAAAGACCACATCCATCTATTCGGGTCTTTTAAGGCTCAAGGACCTTATCTATTCTTTATCCGACGATGAATATCATGTGTTCGTGCTTGTTCCTGACGAGCGGGAGAGGGAGATGCTGGCGCAGCTCAAAAGGCCAGCCTTCGGCGACCTCAGGGATAAAAATGTAAGCTATATCCTTTTTGATGACCTTTGCTGCCATGCCGATTCGATTTGCAAGCTTGGTGATGATTATAGGATTCTGAAGAAGATATGCAGGGATCTGGCAGGGGACAAATGCAATCTATAAGTTTTACAGTACAGTCTTTTACCCCTTTTTTGCCTCTCCCGAATTTATAAAGGCAAATCCGAAGTAAAGTTCCTTTAAGGCAGATTAGGTTACAATTTGGTGACATTGATTGCGTTAGAAAATCATTTTCTTTGACTATCCCTTTTGAGTGCCCACGCCATCTGAGTGCGCGTTAGCGACCGCCTCTATAGGTTGGCTCAAAGTATTCTCCCATAGCCAATGAAGTCCTTGAGGACGAGGGTAACGCCCGTGAATGGCTCCATCGCACACAGATAGGATTTGGCGCTCGTATACCCTTGGACATGATAATTTCCTTTGCGCCACAGCTGCAAGGTATTGATAATTTGAAAGAATAATAGAGAAAATTTGACAATTTTCCTATATCTGCTATTGTTGATTAACACGAGCAAGAAAATAAATTACTTCACCAAGTCTTTTCGGTTCAGAGTACGCGCGTTTGTTTTATCAGTGTGACCTTTACCATTTTCTTAAAAATGGACGCATCCCTGATATTCAACCAGAAAAAAGGCCCACTTCATGAACCGAAGCGGGCCCTTTTTTTTATAATAATGCTTTGAACATCTCCTGTTGAAAGGGTTTACATGGCACTTACCGTTTAATCTATTTTGTTCAGCTTTGCATAGGTGAGCGATACACTGAGTTAATCGGCGCCAAGAATATAAAGATCATCAACCCATCTTGTTTTTCTCCTGCGAATTCTACTCTCTCAAAAAAATAACAGACAGCTGCTGTGGCATAAAAACCCTGTACTAAGAGATATCGTGGAAATGATTAAGCCGCCCTTTACGCCGAGCCAGGAACTGAAGGCTCTGATTAAAGGCCTTGGCGTCGGCATTGTCATAATCGATAAGGATATGAAGGTCCTTTGGGCTAATCCTGCCGGCGCGGCATTGGCCGGCAGGCAAAAGCGCGTCAAAGGCTCATACTGTTACGACCTGCTGAATAAAGGCCGCGGCCCTTGCAAGGGATGTCCGTCTGAAACGGCATTTAAGACAATGAATGTCGAGAGAGCATGCATTTATGCCGGCAATACAAATGACGGAGGGAAGTACATTGAGCTTACGGCGTCTCCTGTTTTTGATAAAAAAAGGGATGTGACCGCGGTAGCCGTGATTTACTGCGATGTCACTCCGAATGTCGAGGTGGAGAACCAGCTTAAGGAGCACAGAGACAGGCTGCAGGCGGTATTCGACGGCATAGGAGATGGCATATCCGTCATCGACAGGGACTTTAACATCAAAAGGGTAAACAGGGAAATACTGCGCATATTCAAAAAAAAGGATTTTTCGGATGTTCTCGGCAGGAAGTGCTACGAGGTATATCTGCAGGCGGACAAAGCCTGTGACGACTGCCCTGCGCAGAGGAGTTTCAAGGACGGCGCTAAAGGCCAACTATCCAAGGTATGGGGTGGGAAGTTTAAAGAGAAGAGGGTCTTCGATATCTCAACCTTTCCGATACTGGACTCTAACGGCAATGTGGCCCAGGTAATAGAATATTTCAGGGACAACACCGGGATGCTCAAGCTTGAGGAACAGATATTGCGTTACGAGCGGCTTGCGGGGGTCGGTGAATTGGCAATGGGTATAGCTCACGAGCTTAGAAATCCGATAGGCAATATAAATGCTTCGGTACAGTTTTGCCTTGACAAATACGCGGTCGACAAAAAACTGAAAAGGCACTTGAGAGTTATTCTGAGAAATTCCGAAAGCGCTAACAGGATCATCAAGGACCTCCTGGACTTTGCCAAGCCTGATGACATAGTGCTGAAAGCAGGGTCCGCCTCAAAAGTGTTGGAAAGAACCTGCGCTCTCATCAAGACGCGCTGTTTAAAGCAGCGCGTGCGTCTGTATAAAAAATGGCCGCAAAGGCTCCCTATGGTCATGTTGGATGCAAGGCGGCTCGCCGGGGCATTCTTGAACCTGATTTTGAACGCTTTAGACGCCATGCCTGAAGGCGGCAGCATGATCGTAGCCTCATATTTCAACAAGCTGGCAGCAGAACTGGTTGTAACCGTTACCGATACCGGAGACGGGATATCGGCGGAGAATATCCCGAATATATTCGACCCCTTTTTTTCGACGAAAAAAAGCGGCGTAGGTTTGGGCCTATCCATTGCGCACCATATTATAACCCATCACAATGGGACGATACTGATAAACAGTAAACAAGGAATTGGCACCGAGGTGACCGTTAGTTTTCCAGTCAGCCATGATCTATAGAAGAAGGAAGTAAAGAATGGCCAGGAAGTTGAAGACAATTATGGTGATTGACGATGACAGGGACACCTGCTGGCTGCTTTCTCAGGTGCTTGGGTCGCAAGGCTTTTGTATTAAGACTGTCTTTGACGGGAGATCAGCGATAGCGGAACTCGTCAATGTCTCGCCCGAACTTGTACTGCTCGATCTGAATCTCCCTGAGATAGACGGGATGGGGGTTTTGGAAGAAATAAGGAAGAGTAACAAAGATGTCATAGTGATTATCCTTTCAGGCTATGGCGACACAAAGAGGGTGGTAAATGCCATGAAGCTGGGCGCTTTCGATTATATTACTAAGCCCTTTAACAATAAGGAATTGGCGGCGCTGATTAAAAACGCCATGGAGTCGCGCCTAAAGGATGACACGGAAGGAGCGCGCCAAAACATCTCATTATCCTCACCTGAGAGTGTTAAAGGCATCTCCCCGCAGATAAGGCATGTATTTGAGTTGATAGAGGCGGTAGCCCCGACGAATATGACTGTTGTTCTGCAAGGGGAGAGCGGGACCGGAAAGGAGTTGATGGCCAGGCTGATACACTCGAAGAGCTCCAGGAAAAACGGCCCTTTTGTCGCTCTCGATTGCGGGACATTGCAGGAGACTCTTGTAGAGAGCGAACTCTTCGGTTATGAGAAAGGCGCGTTTACCGGTGCGGCGGAAAGAAAGGAAGGGCATTTCGAGCTCGCAAACAAAGGAACATTGTTTCTCGATGAGGTTGCCAATATAAAAGAGTCGGTCCAACTGAAGCTTTTACGCGTGCTCCAGGAACGCAGGGTACGGCATTTGGGCGGAAAAAAAGACATTCCGGTCGACGTAAGGATCATCACCGCTACAAATACAACGATGAGCGAACTAGTGAAGCTTGGAAAGTTCAGGGGCGATCTCTATTACAGATTGAACGAGTTTCTCTTGGAACTCCCTCCGCTCAGATGCAGGAGTGGAGACATACCAGTACTTGCCGAACACTTTATCGAAGAGGCGAATCTGGAGCTCGGAAAGAAAGTAAAAGGTCTGACCGAAAAGGTAACCAGGCTCTTTTTGAATTACGCATGGCCGGGCAATGTAAGAGAGCTCAAGAACATTATCAGAAGGGCCGTACTTATGACAGAGTCGGAATATATGGATATCGGTGACATGCCGGGAGAGCTGCGAGGCGCACGCGACGAAACTGGCGCCGATGTCTCCAACGGAGATGTTTCGCTTCGGGGTGTATTGAAGGAATCAATTAAAGACCTGGAACGCGAAGCGATCGAAAAAGCCCTGGCATTGGCCAAAAACAATAAGAGCAAGGCGGCAAAGATATTGCAGATCGACCGTACGACCCTCTACTCAAAGCTCAAATCTCTCGGAATACTGGATCTGTAGGTAAAATCCGACAAACTGTCCGGACGATACGGCACTCTTGAAAGAATCATGCGAAGACGAAGGCTGAAAAGACCTTCCCTATGCCTGAAATCCAGAGGAGATTCAGAAAATACGGCTGGAACAGGTGTTTTTGCAGAGCTTCAATAGATCTCCTCAGGCAGGCACGGTTATTGCAGTTGCATATATACGAAGGACGAGAGTTATCTTACCGAACCGTGCAGGTGTCCGAGTAAAAAATTATTTTTTGGAAAACTGGAAATAGTTTATGCGAAGAATATTGATAGTTGATAACGACAGAGATATGTGTGGAATCATCTCTGAGATATTGAGAGATGAAAATAACGAGGTGAATATCGCGCACGACGGCAACACGGCGCTTGGAAGGATTAAAAAAAAACTTATGACCTGCTGATACTCGATTATAAACTTCCAGGCATGGGCGGGATAAGGGTTTTAGATGAGGCCTTGCATAGAAAGCCTGGCTTAAAGGTGGTAATGATCTCGGCGTACGGCAACTGTGCGGTAAAATCGAGGGCAAAGGAGCTTGGCGCCTGTGAGTTTCTGGACAAGCCGTTCAATGTCAAAAGGCTGATAAAGGTTGTCTCAAGGGCTTTGAATAAAAAAAACAAAATTGGCTTGCCCGGGTAAGCCGGGTAAAAATGCTGATGAAAGGAGGTGAGTGTTATGGCAGTCGAAAAAACGATGGCGTCTTCAAGTCTGGTCGAGGTAGTAGACCGCATCCTTGACAAGGGTATAGTCATTGACGCATGGGCAAGGGTATCGCTTGTCGGTATCGAGCTTTTGGCGATAGAGGCAAGAGTGGTCTGCTCATCAGTTGAGACATTCCTGAAGTATGCCGAGGCGGTTGGACTCACAGCTGCAGAGGCGACAGCTGCTTGATCTCTGCGGGGATTTGAAAGAGGTCTCTTTGACATCCTTGGTGGATAGAGGCGCTGCATGCAACAGTCCTTACAGTCCCTCTGTCAGAAGAAAACCAGGCGTGTCATAGGGATCTCTTGTGAGTTAAGGATTTTATCCGAGGGTACGGGTAGATGGGCCCGGCATCGAATCAACAGACCTTCCAGGTTGATGAAATGGAAAATATCGTGTGCGCAAGAAAATCGGTTAGTGCTCTGCTCGATTCGTACGAGAAGAGTACTGCGGTAATAATACGGCTGATAGAAGAGACCGCATGCCTTGTTGACGGCGCGATCGGTAATGCACAGGCTGAGATGATATTGTGTTTAAGGAGAATTCTCACCATGTTTGCCGGCATGAGAAAGAAGGATTTTGACGACACAATGGAAGGGGTTTTGACTCGTATCAGGGAAAGAGGGAGAGTTGTCAGGGAGGCAATACAATCGCTTCGCGAGGAAGAGAGCAGGATGGTCAAAGAGTTGCGCGAGAGGATTTCCGGGAAGACGACGGAGCATTTTGACTGGAAAAGAAGTGAGTTTGTAAACCGTCAGCGCAAGAGGGAAATGGAGATTGCAAGATTTCTGATGGAGCTGCATCTGGAAAAGACAGAGCTGAGTGCGGCTTTGCGGCGACTTGTCGCCATGGGGAATTCTCTCAGGGTAAAGGATTTCAAGACGACGATGAGTATCGTAAAAAGCAGCCAGGATGAGAAGAAAAGAGAAGCGGAAACGCTCCTTGATGAATTTGAAAACGCAAGGGACGAGGTCTTGTTGCTGTGGAAAAAAATGTTTGCGGCCTATAAAAACGTGCCCCGTAATATATAAGAAAGTTCCTGTGAAGCGGACATACTTAGGGACGGATCATGTTGATTCTTATCTGTTGTCAATAACCCAATAAAAGGAGGATCGTCATGGGAAGCGATATGAGAACCCTGGCCGAGGACATAGTCGCATCGCATAAGTGGAGAGCGTCTGTGCTTCGTTCCATCAGGAAGGAGAAGGACGAGATACTTTACCAGGCTGCTGAACTGCTCAAGGAATTTCAGGAGCAGGGCGCTGAAAGAAAGTCCGAGATATTCCAAATGAAAAAAGAGGTCACCGGAATGCTCGCCGGCTTCAGAAAAGAGATGCATGCCGTAAGTAAGGAAAGGAAAAAGGATGCGGCGGCCTGGCATGGCATTCTCGGGAGACTGCACGCTAAGGGCAAAAAAGAGGCAGGGCATGGCCGTGGAAAAAAGACCGAAAAATCCTCATCCGAGTGAGGAGGTCTTAATCGTTGAATGCGCTTTCTGCAAGGGGACTGGAAAGGACCCATTTAACCTTCTCTCTCCCCTTGCGCAGTGCCAGGTATGCGTCGGCCGGGGCGTTGTAGTGGTCCGAAAACCGCTATCGAGTGCGCTTTTTGCAAGGGGACGGGCGTATATCCAGGCAAGCGACTGACATGTATAACCTGCGGCGGAAAAGGAAGAGCGGGTGTACCCGAGCCTTTCGAAATATGCCGTAAGTGTAACGGGCTTGGAGCCTCGCCCAATGAAAACCTGCCGTGCGTAGACTGCGGAGGCACGGGCGTCGTGAAGGCCGTCGAATCATGATATGTCAGTCGTCATTTTATTGTTTGGCAGGCTGCCTCAAGCTTCCATCTGCTGCGTTCTCTTCATCGCTCGTCACTGCGGCGTAAATGGCAACTGCCGCGTTCCTCGCTCCTCGACGCCTTGCTTCCGGAGTTTTTTGAGCAGCCTGAGCAGGTTCCGGGTTTTCCCGCAAACTCTTAGAAGTTACTGGAGGTTTTACTCTATGTCGGTTAACGAATTAACAACCGTGCTTGATCCGAGACCGCTGGCGAATTTTGTGGAGACGAAGTACATCAGAGGTGTTACGGAGCGTGCTATCGGGTACGTGAAAGCCGGTTTTCCTGTCCATTTCAGGGGCGCCTCCGGCACAGGCAAGACAACCCTTGCCATGCATCTGGCCGCTATGATAGGGAGGCCGGTTATAATAATACACGGCGACGAAGAACACACTACCTCTGACCTGGTAGGCGGGCAGTACGGCTACAGGGTGAAGAAGGTCATAGACAACTTCATCCATTCCGTTCTTAAGACCGAGGAAAATATGTATAAGACCTGGGTAGACAATCGGTTGACCGTTGCATGCAAATACGGATTTACCCTGATATACGACGAATTTACCAGGTCGAGGCCCGAAGCTAACAATGTACTCCTGTCCGTCCTTCAAGAGAAGATGATGGACATGCCTGCCGCAAGTGGCGGCGAGGGATACCTGAGAGTTGACCCTAACTTTGTTGCTATCTTTACCAGTAATCCGGAGGAGTATGCAGGTGTCTACAGGAGCCAGGACGCGCTGCGTGACAGGATGGTTACCCTGGACCTGGACCATCCCGATAAAGACACCGAGGTCTCCATCACGATGGCCAAGTCAGGCCTGGACAGGCAATCCGCAAAAAAAATAGTGAGCGTTGTCAGGGGGCTCAGGGAGTCAGGAAAGTGCGAGTTCGCACCGACGATCAGGGGCTGCATAATGATAGCAAAGACACTTACGACAGGCGGCGGAGCCGTGCTTGCGGACAACAAACTGTTCAGAAGCATCTGCACTGACGTGCTCGCATCGGAAACAAGCCGGGTGGGTTGCGGTTCCAGCGCGAAAAGGATCAGGAAGATTATCGACGAATTGATAGACACGCATTGCAAGAATGGTGAGAAGCCGGGGGAAGGCAGGGAAAAGAAGCCGGTCCCTCGCGTTAAAAATCCGGGAGACCCGGGTCTGGATAAAACCTTGAACTGAGGGCAAATTGAATCACCCCGAAAGGTAGCTGTAATCTTAATACGGAAAAAAGGAGCCGGTCAATGAACAGGAATGTTAGCGGACTTTCCAGAATAAAGACCAGCCTTAATACCATGGTGCGTTCGAAGACAAGGGCTTCGAAGGAGAATCTGTTTCTGGACCTGTTTGTCATGAAGATGAAAAAAAACCGGATCATGCACGAGGTCCACATTCAGGAAAAAAAGCTGAAGAGTCTCGATACGGACCTTAATATCCTCAACGACGAGATTGCGAAAGTCGAAGGCCTGGTGTCGCGTGAAACACCGAAGCCGTTGAAAAAAGAGATGCAAAAAGGCCATGTCAAAGGAAAGACCATGAAGAAGATAATACTCAATTATTAAAAGGATGAGTCACAATATCATCACAGGCAGCGTCTTGCGTCAGGACTTCATTGCCGGGCCGTAGCGACACATATTATGTTCCTGGAGAAGTGACAGTATGGAAGAAGGCAATTATATCTACTGCATTATCGGCACTGACCAGACGATTAATTACGGTCCGCTGGGCATAGGGGGCAGAGGTGATACGGTATCAACATTGGGCTATCAGGGAATCTCCTGTGTCGTAAGCAAATCGCCTTTGGCGAATTACGTCTTGAGCAGAGAGAATCTTATGGCGCATCAGCTTGTGATCGAAAAGGTAATGAAGGAGCATACGGTTCTGCCCGTCAGGTTTTCAACGATAGCCGCCTCGGCGGAGGATATCCGCGGGTTTCTGAGAAAAAGGTACGCTGAATTCAGGAACCTTCTTTCAGACATGGATAATAAAATTGAGCTGGGCTTGAAGGTCATGTGGAAGAACATGGCCCCTGTCTTTGGCGAGATCGCGAATGCCAACAAGGAGGTCAAGAGACTGAAAGAAAAAATAGACGCCAGTCCGATTGAGAAGAACTATAACGACAGAATCACGCTTGGCGGACTTGTGGAAGCCGGGCTTCGCAAAAAAAAAGAGGACGACGCTGAAGACATCCTGGGTGTATTAAGTCCGATAGCCGTTGATATGCGGACGAATAAGCTTCACGGGGATAATATGTTGATAAACGCCGCTTTCCTTGTTGATGGCAAAATGGCAAAAGAATTCGACAGCAGGGTACAGGAGCTTGACGAGAACCTCAAAGACAATATGAAGTTCAAATATGTCGGCCCTGTTCCGCCTTTTAACTTTGTAAATATAGTTATTGAGTTGAACGGAGCGGCATAGCGAAGCGGTCAAAAGTCAATCGGTTTGGCCTGGAGGGTTCCAATGCCTGAAAAAAAGAAAAAAGAAGAAAAAAAAGAAGAAGAGAAGCCGGAGTTTGATCTGGGTTTCGGCAAGACAACCCTCGGAGGGTTATTCAAGAATCTCGGCGGTATGATGGAACTTATATCAAAAGTAGCTGAAAGCGGCGAGACCGTAGTCAAAACTGGAAAGATAAGTGGACTGGATAAGGAAGTCAAGGGGGTTTACGGTTTTTCCATTAAAACCATGGCTGGAAAGCCGATAATAGAGTCTTTCGGGAACATCAAGGAGACACCAAAAGGCCCGGTTGTGGAAGAGGCGAGGGAGCCGCTTGTAGATGTCTTCGACGAAAAAGACCATATCCGGATTATTGCGGAGATGCCAGGTGTGGAAAAAAATGACATCAAGGTCGATGTAAAAAAAGACAAGCTTGAGATTAAGGCCTCCTCCGGCGAGAGGAAGTATGTAAAGCACATCGATCTGCCGATACATGTAGACCCGGACACATTGGCCGCTTCATATAAGAACGGAGTGATGGAGATAAAATTAAAAAAGACGGGTTGAGACTCTTCACTGCGGACAAGTTTCTGAAAATTTTTAATTTTAAATGGATATCCAATGCATACACCGGAACATGAAACGGCCCCTGATATGGGGAAAAAGGCCGCTACGACGCTACGCACCACCGAGGCGCAGCCGAAGGATGTCGGGAGGGGGCTTGCAAGGATAGACCCGCAAGACATGGCGCAGCTTGGCGTAGAGGTCGGCGATATAATTCATATAACAGGAAAGAGGAGTACCGTCGCCAAAGTAATGCCCAATTACCCCGAAGACCGTGGCAAAGGGGTTATCAGGATCGACGGCCTTGTCAGGGATAACGCGCTATCAGGTCTTGGCGAGAAGGTAACCGTAGAGAAGATTTCCTATAAGCCCTGCCAGAAGATCATCCTTTCTCCCATCACATATCTCCGGGCTGTCCCTAAGGACCTGAGGTACCTGGGAAGCCTTCTTGACGGATTGGCTGCTGTAGAGGGTGACAGAGTCATGGCAAACCTCATAGGCACAAAGCGTCAGGACTTCAAAGTCAACTCCACTTCGCCTTCAGGCGCGGTTGTCTTGCACCCGAAGACCGTAATTGAAATAGAGTCCAGGGGGGTTGAAAAAAAGACGGTTGAGAGGGCAAGGATATCATATGAGGATATAGGAGGGCTGAAGAAGGAGCTGAGGAAAATAAGGGAGATGATAGAGCTCCCTTTAAGATACCCTGAAGTCTTCGAAAGGCTTGGCATAGATGCCCCGAAAGGGGTCTTCCTGCACGGCCCCCCGGGATGCGGCAAAACGCTCATAGCCAGGGCGGTAGCGCACGAAACGGAGGCCTTCTTTATTCATCTCAGCGGTTCCGATATCATGCACAAGTTCTACGGCGAAAGCGAAGCGCACCTGAGAAAGATTTTTGAGAATGCCGCAGCAAACGCCCCTTCCATAATTTTCATCGACGAGATAGACGCGATGGCTCCCAAACGCGAGGAGATCGGCGGCGAAAAACAGGTTGAAAGAAGAGTGGTCGCCCAGCTCCTCTCTTTGATGGACGGGCTCGAATCAAGGGGGCAGGTAATTGTCATCGGGGCTACCAACCTGCCCAACGCAGTCGACCCTGCGCTAAGGAGGCCGGGCAGGTTCGACAGGGAGATAGAAATCAGCATCCCTGACAAGAACGGACGGCTTGAAATATTGACTGTACATACGAGAGGCATGCCGCTCTCTGATGATGTCGATCTCGTAAAGCTATCCCAGATCACGCACGGCTTTGTTGGGGCGGACCTTGAAGCGCTCTGCAGGGAAGCCGCCATGACCACGCTCAGAAAGATTTTCCCAACCTTTGATTTCCACCTCGAAGAGATGTCTTACGATATCTTGAGCAGGCTCGAAGTGACTATGGACGACTTTATAGAGGCGCTCAAAGATGTCGAGCCCTCCGCGCTGCGTGAGGTCTTTATAGAGGTTCCGGATGTCAGATGGTCTGATATAGGTGATCTGAACGAGATAAAACAGGTCCTGACAGAGGCAGTTGAGTGGCCGCTTAAGCATTCTGAAATATTCAAGTATGCCGGAACAAGGCCGCCTAAAGGGGTGCTCTTATACGGCCCGCCCGGCACTGGAAAGACGCTGATCGCGAAGGCGCTTGCTACCGAGAGCGGGGTGAACTTCATTTCGGTGAAGGGGCCTGAGATACTATCAAAATGGGTAGGCGAGAGCGAAAGGGGCGTACGGGAGATATTTCACAAAGCCAAACAGGCGGCGCCATGCATAGTATTCCTGGACGAGATAGACTCTCTCGTGCCTCGCAGGGGAACCGGGGAATCCCAGGTCATCGAACGAGTCATAAGCCAGTTTTTAACGGAAATGGACGGCATAGAGGAATTGAAGGGCGTGGTCGTTCTCGCCGCGACAAATAGAAAAGACCTCATCGATGATGCCCTTTTGCGTACAGGGAGGTTCGATCTGATACTTGAAGTCCCTCTGCCTTCCGAGCCCGCCAGGCTTGAGATATTCAAGGTCCATTCGAGCGGCAAACCTCTTGGCAAAAACATTTCCATGAAGCGGCTTGCCGGAATGACTGAAGGGTTCTCGGGATCCGACATCTCGGCGGTTTGCAGAGAAGCCGCCCTGGTTGCGATAAGGGAGTTCCTGGCCACTGAAAAGAACCCCGAGAGCTACTCAAACCTTATGATATCCGATAGCGATTTCACACAGGCGCTTGAGGCGATTAGAAAAAGGCTGTAACGATCTGATTGCAAGGTTCGGGGGATAATTATGGGTTTTTTGCTGGATGACATACTGCTTTTGCCTGTCAATGGATTGGTGTGGGTCGCTGATAAGCTCAAAGACTCCGCGGAGGCTGAATTCCTCGATGAGTCCAGGGTGCAGGAATCTCTGCTGGCCCTGCAGATGCGCCTTGAGATGGATGAGATAAGCGAGAGAGAGTATATGGAACAGGAGACTGAACTGCTTAAGAGGCTCGAAGACATAAGAAAATATAAAGAGCAAAAAAACAGCGGCTGAGAAGACAAAAAGGCATGTGCTGAGTACGGTAATTACATAGCGGTCTCAAGTGCCTGGCGGACTCTCGTGGCACACAAGGCGCGTGTGCGATAGCAACCGCAGGTGCGGAGTCTATAACCAGGAAGGCTGGGTCACAATGGCAAAAGGTTTGATGGATTTGATCAGTAAGGCGAAGAGCGACTTGAGCAAGCTGACCGGTCTTGCCCCGTCGTCTCTTGTGACGACAGCGAAGACGGACGGCGGGTGGCAAATTGCAATAGAGATGGTTGAAAAACGGTCGATCCCGGACGGGATGGACCTCCTCGCGACATACGAGGTCAAGCTCGATGAGCAAGGCAACATTCTCGAGTTCAACCGCAAGGGTATGCGTAAAAGAATGGAAGCAGTGAGTGAAGTTTGATGAAAATGTATGGCGAGTAGAAACAGACATCCTTACATTTCGAAGATTCCCGCATCTTGCTGCGGGGCTTCAATTGAACGGGTGCTCGCCTCACTTCCCACCGCTTTAGAGGCGGAACAAGGCGAGCTACACAAAATATATCTACCGTGAAGAGCCCTGTCATTTATGGCGGGGTTCTTCAATCGATTCATCCGGCGTGAATCCAAAGGGGCGAATATGGCAATACAGGCCTTGCGAGAAAACACGATCGTTGATGTTATTGACAGAATACTGGACAAGGGACTAACGATAAACGCCGATATCTCAATCTCGCTGGCAGGCACGGAGCTCCTTGGAATAAAGATCAAGGCCGCGATAGCTTCTTTTGAGACCGCCGCGAAATACGGTCTCGAATTCCCGTCCGGCGCTGACCGTAATACGGCCGCATGGAAGGACGCTATGGCGTTAAAGGAAGACTGCCCGGCGTGCAAAAAGAAGCAGCCTGTCGAGAGCCTTCTTAAGACAGGCTGTATCTGGTGTGGGTGGAGACGCGCGGCGGTAGGTGACTTACCCCAGAATACGCCCTAATACCTCACTGAGTGTTCAATTCTCCCTGAGACTTTTTTAACGCTGAAAAAATTTGATACTCTGAAACAAACTGCGGGGGGGTTACATATGGGCGGTAATTCGGCCAGGATAAAGCTTTACGGCGTCGTAACCGGACGCAGTGAAGGCCTGACAGGCGGTGAGTGCGCCGGAGATGCGATATATGTGGTCTCCTACAGAGAAATATCATGTCTGGTGTCGGATACCACTGATGATGAAATGGTTGATAAAAAGAGCGTTTTGAAAGAGCTGCTGAACTATCAAAGCGTAATGGAGAGATTCCTTCAAAAATATACGGTCATCCCGATAAAATTCGGTACGCGGGTCGAAACTAAGGAAGATGTGCTGAGAGTTCTTGAAAACGGCTACGCCGAGTTTCTGAAGAAGCTTAAGGCATATGAAGGGATGATAGAGGTAGATATAACTGCTGCCTGGACAGATATTGTACCCATTACGAGAAAAATAGCGGAAGAGGATGCTGAATTAAAGCGTTTAAAAGATGTGGTCGGGGTGATGCCTGCCAATGAAGTTATGGCGGAAAAGATAAAGATAGGCTCTCTGATAAAATCTGCCCTGGACAGGAAGAGAGTGGAGATCCTGCATAGCACGCTTAGCTACTTGACCGATTCCTTCGTAAAGGCGAAAAAACAGGAGATAATCGACGATAGTGACATATTTAATTGCGCTTTTTTGATTGAAAAAGCGGGAGAGACGGCTTTTTTTTTAAGATTGGACCAACTGAACCTGAACTTCAAAGAACAACTGCGGTTTAAGTGCGTATCCCCTCTTCCTCCTTACGCATTCTGCACTTTTGAAGTGATAAAGATAGGCAGAGACGAGGTAAACAAGGCAAAAATTCTTTTAGGCGTTGACGAAGCCGTCCAGCTGTCCAAGATGAAAGAAATATATCTGAAGAAGGTCCTGGAGTGTCATCCAGATAAAGACCTTGAAAATCCCGGGCTTGAGAGCCGGTTCAAAGAGCTGACAGAGGCATACAAGGTTCTCAGTATGGTCTGCAATGAGCAAAAACGGGGGCTGGAGGCTGTCGAATCAAAGAATTTTTTCTATGTAAACCAGGCAAAGTCCGCATAGATACTAGCCGATGAGCCGGGTTTGCCTATCGGAGAGTGTCGATATTTTCTTTCGTCTATTTGGCGATGCGTTCGTTCCGTAACCTATGAAAAGCTGCTTCACTGGATAAAATTAAGATAATAAGAAAAAGGCATGGCAAATGAAAAGGAAAAACGGAGACAAGGAAACCCCAGAAAAAAACGATTCCATTTCGTCGGGGATTTTAAGCGAGGTCGGTAAGATCCTCGGCCTTGAGGGGATCTTGAAAAAAGCGGCAACCATGCACCCGATAAAGGAAAGGCTTGAGGAGATAGATGATGAGATCAAACAGAGATTAAGCGAGCTGCCTGCAAAAGAGACCGGAGAGGGCGGTCCCGGGGTGAAAAGGGGGATAGGCAGGAGGAGTGTGATTCGAGCAAGACCTTCCGGCGTGAGAAAACCAGTTCGGACGGAGCTGGAGGTCGATATCTTTGATGAAGAGGATTGGATCGATGTCATAGCTGTTATTCCTGGTGTCGATGAAGGGTCCATTGAAATAAAGCTTGAAGGGAACAGACTGAACATCACGGTGAGCAAAGGCGGCAAGCGTATCAGGAAAGAATTGTCGCTGCCTTGCTCACCCCAGGGTGAGTTGACCAGGATGTGCAAAAATGGCATTTTCGAGGTAAGGATAAACAAAAAGAAAGAGTAATTCAGCATATACCGGCGAGAGATCGAGAAATCAGCACGACGCTTCCCCTCCTTCCGACTTCGTCTCAGACTCTTTTCTTTCCGCAGCACACTTTTCTGTGAACCTCTATTACGCTTAAGGCCCTGAAAATGGCGGTCGAAATCAATGAAGATAATATAAAACAGGGGCTATTGGGGCTCGTACTGGCGCTCGTAGAGATAATAGTGGAGACTCTGAAGCATCAGGCGGTCAGGCGAATGGAAGGCGGCTCATTGACCGATGAAGAGGTCGAAAGGCTTGGCAGAACTCTCAAAGAGCTTGACCAGGCCGTCGAAGCTATAAAGGATGATTATGGCATCAAGGAGTGCGTCCGTTCAGTCAGAGAAGGGCTTGATTCAAGCCTGAACGGAATACTCACTCAGGTCCCGGCAATCATGGAGAGCGAAACGATCCGAAAGGAACCCGCGGTCTCCGGATAGTTAAAGGAGAGGAGGCCAGAAGTATGGAAACGAGTAAATCCTGGAAGAGCCCTCCAGACGGTGAGGGCAGGTACCTTTATTGTGTAGCGGAGTCGCGTGGGGAACAGAATCTCGGCGATATCGGCATGGCCGGGAACGGCGTCTATACTATATCCTGCATGGGGTTGGCCGCCGTTGTGCATGATTGTCACGGCGAAGTCTTTGAGTATGGAGACAAGGACGGAATGAAGGCTTGCTTGCTCGACCACCAGCGTGTCGTTCAAATAGCCGCGGAGAGATTCGGCACAGTGCTCCCCTTGGGGTTCGGAAAGATAATAACCGGCGACGAGCATAAAAAACCGGAAGAAAAAGTTGCTGACTGGCTGAAAAGTTCTTTTAAGGATTTGGAGATAAAACTCAAAAAAGTCGAAGGCAAGGCAGAGTACGGCGTCCAGGTCTTCTGGGATGTTTCGTCGGTGACCGACCGAATTATGGATGAAGTGCCGCATATCAGGGCATTAAGGGAAGAGATAAAAACAAAGAAGGCGGGGACGGCCTTTCTGTACGAGGAAAAACTGAAGAAGGAAATACGGCTTTGCCTTGAAGATGCGGCCGCGCGCCATTACAGGACTTTTTATGAGAAAATCAAGGATGTGGCGGAAGATGTGAGGGTTGATAAGTGCCACAGGACATCCGATGACGGAAAAATGCTTTTAAACGTATCGTGCCTGTTAAATGACCGGCAGGTTGAGAGTCTGGGGGAGATGCTGGACGATATTACAGGGCAGGAAGGCTTTTCCGTCCGTTATACCGGGCCATGGCCGCCGTACTCTTTTGTCTGATTTGCGGAGCCGAACAAATGAACCCTACTAATCAGATACAGATAACTCTTACGGATGTGCTCGACAGGCTCCTGGACAAAGGACTTATTGTGAATGCGGACATCGTTATCTCAGTGGCAGGTATCCCGCTTGTCGGGGTCGTACTGAGGGCAGCGGTGGCCGGGATGGAGACGATGCTTGCATACGGCATGATGGAGAACTGGGATAAAAGCACAAGGCTTTTAGCTTCGGAACCATCGAAGGGGAAGGCGACAGCATCTCGAATATCTCCTTAACAGGCTGCTGCAAAAGTCCCATCTGCGGCTGTGTCTCAGTCGCTAGTCACTGAGGCGTAGCCATAACGCTTCATTCCTCTATTTCATTGGGGGCCTTGCATATGGAACTTTTTGAGCAGCCTGAAAAAAAATTGGGTTTTTCAGCAGTTAGCTGACTTTTCGAACAATAAAACGCGGGGTCACGATGGCAAAGGCAGTCGGAATAGATTTCGGAACCACATATTCTCTGATAGCGCATTTGAACTCTGGCCGTCCTGAAATCATATCAGATGTCCACGGAGCGAAACTTACTCCTTCGGTCGTGGCGTTCCAGGAAAATGGTGATACGCTCGTTGGCAGCACCGCAAGGCAAAGGGCTTTTTTGAGCCCGAAGGAGACGATCTTCTCGATAAAAAGACGGTTGGGACGCAGATCATATCTTGATCTGAACGGTCTTCCAGAAAACAGCGAAGTCATCAGGCATATCAAAGAGCACATGGGTTCGGACTGTATCGTAACCATTGACGGACAGGAGTACTCGGCTGAGGAGATCGCGGCATTGATTCTAAAAAAACTCGTGGACGACGCACAGGCATTTCTAGGCAGCAGGATTGAAAAAGCAGTGATAAGCGTGCCGGCCTATTTTAATATCTCACAGCGTCAAGCCGTTGTGGATGCTGGCAGAATTGCCGGGATAGATGTGATAAGGATTATCGACGAACCAACCGCCGCGGCGCTTGCGTACGGCTTTGAGATGGAGGACATACATACTGTACTTGTCTGGGACCTCGGTGGTGGGACCTTTGATGTTTCGGTGCTGGAACTGGGAATGGGCGTATTCAGTGTAAAGAGCGTTAATGGAGATACGCATCTTGGAGGAGACGATTATGATGACAGGATAATCGCTTATATCGTCGAGCTTTTCAAAGAAGAGACAGGTCTGGACCTTAAAGAGCACGACAACGCGATGACAAGGGTCAGGGAGGCCGCGGAAAAGGCCAAGACTGATTTAACGGACAGCGATAGTGCGCAGATCAGCCTGTCCCTTGGCGAGGTAGATGGCGGTATGCCGGAGCGCTGGCAGGCTGGACTTACCAGAAAAAAATTCGAAGAGCTTACCGCAGACCTCGTACAAAGAATGATTGAACCCACGGAAGAGGCGCTATCTGACGCCGGGCTTGAGCCGTCCGATATTGACAAGTGTATCCTTGTAGGCGGCTCTACGCGCATGCCACAGGTGCGAAGACTATTCAAACAGCTTATGGGAAAGGAACCGTATACGGACATTCAGCCTGATGAAGCCGTGGCTATGGGTGCCGCTGTCCAGGCAGGGATATTGACAGGGGAAATCGTCGGAAAGGTGCTGGTAGACGTAACGCCGATCTCTCTCGGCATAGAGACTGAGGGCGGTATTTTTACGAAGCTCATCGGGAAGAACACTACTATACCGGCCTCGATGAGCCGCATTTTCACCAACGCCGCGGATGACCAGACTTCGATGAGCATCCATGTTCTTCAGGGCGAGCGGGCCCTTGCCGCCTCGAATATGACCATAGGAAGGTTCGACCTTGACGGAATGCAGCCGCTACCCAGGGGGGAGACCGTCGTCGAGGTGAAATTCGAGATTAACGCTAACGGGATCCTCCGTATTGCCGCAAGAGACCTTCATACCGACAATTCCCGCGACCTGAGAGTAAGCCCGCGTTATTACGGACTTACAGGTGATGAGCTGACGCGCAGTTCGTCGGAAGTCGCTGCCGGTCATATATACCATGAAGAGGCGGCGGGGAAAGCCGGTGAAAATGAAGTCGGGGCGGGTGCGCCGGGCGCCGAGTAGGCGGCCGGTCATGGCAGAATATTCGGAGGTTTTGTTATGATAAAAGGCATACCGCCAAAAACAAGGCTGCGGAGGAAGGAAGAAAGCAGGGAATCGACGGAAACAAGAAAGAAGGAACATGAAAAGAAAAAAGAATTCGGTGTAAAGGTTTTCAAGAAGCCGAGAGAATGGCTTTATGAAACCAAGCCGGTGTTTAAAAAAATACGAGGCCCTCTGGTGGATGTCTTTAAAGAGGCGGAGGAAGTCAGGATCGTCATCGATCTCAGCGGCTTCAAGCTCGGGGAGGTGGATATAGATATCAGGCCAGACAGATACATAATCAAGGCCTTCAAACAAGAGCGGACGTTCCGGGAAGAGGTCCTTTTCCCGAAAGATGTGGATACGGATAATGTCGAAGAACGCTTCAGGAACGGGATTCTGGAGCTGGTCCTGCCGAGAAAAAAGGCGGCAGACACGGAGGAAAGGGAATAGCAGACAGAGTAAACAAGTCTTGAACGCTGATATTTTATAAATGAGGTGCTTATGGAACGCCGCCGTGTTTTGGTTATCGACAACGAGGACGACGCGCGCAGACTTTGTGAGGAGCTTCTTACCGGTGAAGGCTATGAGGTCTATTCCGCCACAGACACCTCAAGCGGCCTGGAGATGGTAAAAAACCTGAAGCCGGACATGGTCATCATGGACCTTCATCTGCCCGAGATCAACGGGATAGAGGGACTGCGACGCATAAAAAACATGAAAGAGGAGATTCTTACTGTCCTGGTCACAGGCAGGGGCACGATGGATACGGTTAAAGAGGCGATGCGGCACGGCGCGTATGATTATATAACCAAGCCGTTCGACATTGAGCTTGTGAAAGAGGTTATTAATGAAGGTCTCAAGATGGACCCGATAACCAACTGTTTAAAGAAGCCTGCCAAACAAAATAGACAGATGCGCTGATGAGAAAGCTTTATTATGTTCCCATCATCCATACCAGCGCCGACCTCGGAGTCATAGGCGGCGAAGCCGCCAGAAGAGGCGTTGAAAGGCTAGGGGAGGATGTGTGGACAAAACATGTCGAAACCGTATCTGGTTTCTGGCAGGCGCTTGAGGATTATTTCTCAGCATTTGACGCAGCCGGGGTCAGGGTATACCAGGACGGGATGATGGCCGATGGGGAATTGGGCGAAAAAATCGTCAAGGAAGGGGCTGAAAAGGGCAGTAAGAATTTCATGATAATCCTCGACCTTTTGAAAAGGGGGGCGGTTCTGATGAAGACCGAAGATCTTGACCTGCTGCGTAAGGAATATACGCTGCTTCTTGAGATAAGCAAGGCCGCAAGACCCGTTAAAAAATTGCTGTCATATCTTAAGTACAGGCTTATTAAAGACCGGCTCCTAAAAAAAAGGGATCGCTATATCGCGGGAATGATTAACGGCACCTTGAAAGACCGGGAGACCGGTGTCCTGTTTGTCGGCGCATACCATGATGTGCATCCTGGTCTATCGGATGATATACAGGTTGTAGAGCTCAAGGATATGAAAAAGGTCCGTGATTATCAGGATAAATTTATTCATCCTGAGCGATGCAAGGACGAAGTTGCGACGCTTTCGAGATATCTCGTCTCTCCGGTTGAGACCATTCCGATGAAAAGCAGAGAGACCGGGTAGAAAAAGTATCTATCGCATTATGCCCGGCGCGCCTCGCAGTTTTAAAAAACTATTCTGAAAAGATTATGAACGGGTTTTTCATTTTTGATCCATGCATTCCGGGAGTTTTGAAGAAACAAAGCCTCTTAAGAGACTCGGGATAGCCTACAGGATTGATATCTTATGAAAAGAGCCTCGTCTAATTACGAACAGACCCGATTGAATGGCCATGCTACGCCTCTGCGCCAATCACCTTTTTACCTTCTCGTCATCATAACTATCGCGTTTTTGTCGCTGAGACATTTGTGATGTTCCTCCTGTCGGTTTTTCCTCCCCTTTCTATTACTGCTGAGATGCTCGTGGATTCCTTCATGCTGGTCGTACTTGTATTCCCTCTGCTTTACTTTTTTTTATTCAATTCGTTACTCCTGCACATAACCGAGCGCGAGAGGGCGGAGGAGGGTTTGATAGCAAAATACCAGGGGACTTTTTTGTATAGCCCGAGCGGCAGGATGACACTGAATAAGCTGATAAAACTCGAAGACTGATGGAAGCAGACGCGATAACAACACTTGGGTCCCTTGGCGGGGCTGACAGCCAAACCACCTTGGGGCTGGTGATCGCGTGGGAGACCGTTGTTCAGGTCACTATGAAGGATGTGGTTATTTTATGGCCGTAAATCGTTCAAATTAAAAAAATGATTATATAACCGCCCTTCTTTGCAGAACCCTTTTTATGTGCGCCCAGGGTATTCGTTTCATCTCTATGGTCTTTTTGAGAAGAAACAGCGATTCAGCAGTTAAGGTATGGGGAAGGGTGCCATATTGGGATGTGCTTCTCTAATTTCGCACTTATCTGCGCTAATTTCCAGCTATCAGAAACATACCCATAATGCTGTTGTAGCGTCTTCACCGCTTCCGCTATAGCCTTGCCACGGCCAGATTCCGTTTTGGTCTCTGGGTACACCCGCGTGCAGGCGAGATATTCGGGGAGGTATCCGACATCGCAGATTTTTCCAATCCTTATCCACCAGTCATAGTCCATACAGAAGTGAAGGGACTCATCAACATAGCCGACTTTTGTTAAAACTTCACGCCGTAGAAACACGGATGGCTGCGTGATGTAACATGCCTCAGCAAGCCTCTTATGATCAAAGGGTCCTTCGACCGGGTATCTTTTTTTGTTCTCGGACGGCTCATAAAGATAATACCCTTCACCGTAAACCATTATTTTATCCGGGTTGGCCTCGAGGTAATCAAGCGCCTTCTGGATTGCCCCCGGCCAATAGATGTCGTCCGAGTTGAGCCACGCTATATACTCACCTGTGGCCTGTTTGAACCCCTTGTTTATGGCGTCGGACTGCCCCTTGTCTTTCTCGGATACCCATTTAAAAGTAAGCCCCTTACACCGAACAGGCCATACGGCGAGGGCGGCTTCGTACTTCTTTATTATCTCGACTGTCTCATCGGTAGACCCACCGTCCATAATTAAATGTTCGATGAAAAAAACTCCCGCCTGTGACCAAATGCTTTCGATGGTCTGGTTTATCCATTTGCCTTGATTGTAAGAGGGGGTGACAATAGTTATCTTCATGGCCCGATTATACTCCGTCCGTTTATTTTTTCAACGGTCCTTTAGTGCGGCATTTAGGGGTGGTCCTACTTTGGTGACCCTGTGCAGGGAGAATGAACCAAATAAAAGTGCCCAGGGGGAACACTGGTTCTGTTCCTATCCCTGGGGCACTATTGGGGCCTCAAAAAAGAAGGGGTTAGCCGAAGCTAACCCCTTGATTTATTTCAGAAAGTATTGGCTGGGGGACTAGGATTCGAACCTAGATAAACGAGTTCAGAGCCCGTTGTCCTGCCGTTAGACGATCCCCCATCCGCGTTGGATAATCTAATATAATTAGATGGCGAGGTCAAGTCAAGTAAATTCTGTTGACAATGCATCTGTCGTTCTTGTATACTTTTAAGTCTTTATATTATAAGAAAAAATGAAAATAAAACTAGACGAAATAACGGAAGCCGGAATCTCCCTCGATGTGGTGGAGCAGGGCAGCGCCCTCAACGAGATAGCGGGGGGCTCGCTGGACTTCAGCTTTCTTTCCCCTGTGAAGGCTCACCTTGAGTTATCAAGGCAGGGCAGGAGCTTTTTCATATCCGGGGAGATAAAAACCTCCATACGCATGAGCTGCAGCAGGTGCACCAAAGAGTTCGATTACCCTTATGACGCGCCCTTCTCCTCCTATTACGAGAGGGCAGGCAAGAGCGCGGAGAGGGAAAGCGAACTCAGGGCCGCAGACCTGGATGTGAACTTCATCGAAGGGGACGAGCTCGATACCGCGGACCTCCTTCTCGGGCAGATAGCCCTGGAGCTTCCCATGCAGCCTCTTTGCGCTCCCGAGTGTAAGGGTCTTTGCCCGAAATGCGGGGCCGACCTTAACCTCGGAGACTGCGGTTGCGCCCGGGATAAGGGCAAGGAAACGAAGTTTTCAAAGCTCAAGGATATCAAGATAAAATAGCCGCCCGAAAATTTGTTGTTGACGCCGAGGCCCATGATATATAAAGATAGTACCCTGACATTAAAAGAAGAGAGGTCTTAAGACAATGCCGAATCCAAAAAAGAGACATTCAAGCTGCAAGAGGGGACAGAGAAGGAGCCATGACGCCCTGACCGCCACCGGAGTTTCGACTTGCCCCCAGTGCGGCGAGCCCAAGCGCCCCCATTATGTTTGCCCGAGCTGTGGCACATACAAGGGCAGGACGGTTATAAAGAAGGACGAGGCTATTTAAGTCCGTGCTTCCATTCCGCTCAGTTTACTACGGCCCTGCCGAGGGTTCAACGCGCCTTGGCCGGGCCCTTTTTACAGCCACTTTTCCCATGATAGCCGGCCCTGTATGAAGATAGCTGTTGACGCAATGGGCGGTGACTACGCTCCAGCGGTGGTTGTCGAAGGCGCGCTCAGCGCCGCGCGGGAACTGAACATTCCAATCATCCTCGTCGGTGACAGGGCGCGGATAGAGGCCGAGCTCGCCAAACACAAGGGCGCTAATCACAACATCTCGATAGTCCATGCCTCCGAAGTGGTGGCCATGGACGAATCCCCCACGCAGGCCATAAGGAAGAAGAAGGACTCCTCTTTGAGGGTCTGCTTCGACCTCGTTAAAAACGGGGCCGCCGATGCCGTCGTAAGCGCCGGCAACTCAGGGGCGGCAATGGCCGCCGGGATATTTCTCCTCAAGAAAATAAAAGGGGTCGAAAGGCCCGCCATAGCCGTCAGCGTGCCCACGATGAAAGAACCCGCGGTCATTCTGGATGTCGGAGGTAATGTTGACTGCAAGCCGTCGCACCTTTTCCAGTTCGCCATAATGGGCGAGGTCTACGCCAGGTATGTGCTCGGGAAAGAGCGCCCCAGGGTCGGCCTCCTTTCAAACGGCGAGGAGGAAGGCAAGGGCAACGAGCTCACCAGGGAAACCCACGCTCTCCTCAAGGAATCATCCATAAATTATGTAGGCTACATCGAGGGCAGGGACATCTACCGGGGCGAGATAGATGTCGTCGTCACCGACGGCTTTGTCGGAAATGTCGTATTGAAGCTATCCGAAGGCCTCGTTGAGGCCTTTACCACGATGCTCAAGAATGAGATAATGGCAAGTGTTCCCGCGAAGATAGGCTACATGCTTTCCAAGGGCGCTTTCAGGAACCTCAAGAAAAAAATAGATTACGCCGAGTACGGCGGCGCGCCTCTCCTCGGGGTCGAAGGCAACTGCATAATAAGCCACGGCAGGTCTAACGCCAGGGCCATGCGGAACGCTATTTTGCGCGCGCACGAGTACGCGAAGAGCAAGGCAAATATACACCTCTCGGAAGAGATCGAGAAGAACAAGGACCTTGCGGCCCGCGAGGCCGCATCAGGGAGTTAGCGCAAGAATGTTGAGGTCAAGGGTATTGGGGACAGGCTCTTATGTCCCGGAAAAGGTCCTCACCAATGCGGAACTTGAAAGCATGGTGGAGACCTCTGATGATTGGATATCAAGCCGCACCGGAATCAGGGAGCGCAGGGTAGCCGTAGAAGAGTCGACCTCTGATATGGCAGCGAGGGCCGCTAAAGCCGCTCTTAAAGAATCCGGGGTGTCTCCGAAGGACATCGATCTTATCGTAGTCGGGACTGTCACGCCTGAGATGGCTTTCCCGTCAACAGCGTGCGCTGTCCAGTCCCAGCTTGGAATAAGGGCAGGGGCGGCGGCTTTTGATGTGTCCGCGGCCTGTTCCGGTTTTCTCTACGCGCTCGACATCGCGGACAAATACTTAAAGGCAGGGGGCGTTAAAAAAGCCCTTGTCATAGGCGTTGACAGGTTCTCCCAGCTCCTCGACTGGAAAGACAGGAGCACCTGTGTGCTTTTCGGCGACGGTGCCGGGGCTGTAGTCCTGTCTGCGGAAAAGGGCGCAAAGGGCGTGCTTTCATGTCACATACACGCCGACGGCAAGCATTGGGAGATGCTTTACGCAAAGAGCGGCTTGCAGCCGAGCCCCTTTGATAAGAGGGAGGCCGAACCTGCAGCTATCAGGATGAACGGCAACGAGACCTTCAAGATAGCCGTCAGGACAATGGGGCAGGCCATAAAAGAGGTGCTGGACGACACCGGCATCAAGCCCGAAGATATAGCCCTTCTCATACCGCACCAGGCCAATTTGAGGATCATAAACGCCATAAGGGAGAGGCTTGATCTCCCTGAAGACAGGGTATTCACCAATCTTGACAAGTTCGGAAACACCTCTGCCGGCTCCATTCCTCTGGCGCTCGACGAAGCGGCAAAGCAGGGCAGGGTCAAGGACGGCGACATAGTACTTTTCGTAGCATTCGGCGGCGGGCTTACATGGGCTTCAGCCGCTATTAAATGGTAATGGGTGCTCTAAAAATTGCTCTTTTTCCCGGTCTCTTTGTCAGGGCGGTAATAAAAATGCTCACATATTGCCATATATGCTGCGCTTTTTATTTCCACCCTTCCTCGATCTCGGAAAAAATATCTGATTTTTAGAGGCACCCAAAAATAGTAATGGAGGGGACGCTCTTAGATGCTGAAAACGGCTTTCGTATTCCCCGGCCAGGGCTCGCAGTCAGTGGGCATGGCAAAAAGCTTCCACGATTCTTTTGATATCGCTAAGGCGGCTTTTGATGAGGCAAGCGGCGTGATGGGCCTTGATATGGCCAGGCTCTGCTTCGAGGGGCCTGAAGACCTCCTGAACAGGACAGAGTACACGCAGCCCGCGCTCCTCACGGCTGCTATCGCTACTCTTCGTGTTCTGTACGAGAAGACATCTTTCAGGCCGTCGTTTTACGCTGGCCACAGCCTCGGCGAGTATACGGCTTTGGTCGCCTCAGGCGCGCTTGATTTCAAGGAAGCGGTAAGGCTCGTGCACTTGCGCGGAGTATTCATGCAGGAGAGCGTTCCGGCAGGGGCTGGAAAGATGTGCGCCATAATCGGGCTGAGCCTTCCTGATGTGCAGGTCATCTGCGATTCGGCTTCCATTGATGCGGCGCAGGTAGTGCCGGCCAACATAAACAGCCCTGAGCAGATAGTCATATCCGGAGCAGCAGCAGCCGTGGACATAGCAGCGGTGATGGCAAAGGACCGCGGGGCCAAGATGGTCGTGCCTCTTCAGGTGAGCGCGCCTTCCCATTCCCCTTTGATGGAGAACGCGGCCTTAAGGCTCGGAAAAGAGCTCGATAAGATAACGATAAAAGACCCTGCAACCCCGGTATACACCAATGTCGAGGCAGACCCGGTAAAAACAAGTGCCAGGATAAAAGAGCTTCTCTGCCTTCAGCTCACAAGCCCCGTAAGGTGGGTGGACATAGTTAGAAAGATGAAGGCGGACGGGGCCGGGACAATCGTGGAAGTAGGCCCTGGCAAGGTCTTGACCGGCCTGGTCAAGAGAATTGACAAGGATATAAATACGCTCAACCTGAAAGAAGTGGCTGACCTGGAAAAGGTAGTTGGCGCTCTCGGGGCGTAAAGGCTGCTCTAAAAATTGCTCTTTTTCCTGATCTCTGTGTCAGGGCGGAAATAAAAATGCTCACATATTGTCATATATGCTGCGCTTTTTGTTTCCGCCCTTCCTTGACCTCAGAAAAAATATCTAATTTTTACAAGCAGCCTAAAAAGATTTTCACAAGGAGGCTATGATGAATGTAAGCGGCAGGGTTGCGATAGTAACCGGCGGAGGCCAGGGCATAGGGAAAGCCATAGTCGAAAAGCTCGGCTCGTACGGAGCTGATGTTGTCGTAGTGGATGTGAACCTCGAGAAGGCCCAGGCGGTCTCCGATTCGATAAAGCAGATGGGCCGCAGATCCATGGCCCTTAAGGTCGATGTTACGAACCTCAAGGAATGCGAGGCGATGGCGGAGGCGGTCTTCAAGGAGATGGAGGCCATACACATAGTCGTCAACAACGCCGGTATAACCAGGGACGGACTTATCCTCCGCATGACCGAAGAGGACTGGGACGCCGTAATCAATGTTAACTTGAAGGGCGCGTTCAACTGCACCAAATCGGCCCTGAAGTACATGACAAAGGCCCGCTGGGGCAGAATAGTAAACATCGCTTCTGTCGTTGGTGTCATGGGCAACGCCGGGCAGGCCAACTACGCGGCGAGCAAGGCGGGCCTCATCGGCCTTACGAAGTCGATTGCCAGGGAGTTCGCCACGAGGAACATCACCTGCAACGCCGTGGCCCCCGGGTTCATCGAGACGGCCATGACCGAAGCATTGAGCGACAAGGTGAAAGAGGACCTTATGGCCAAGATCCCCCTCGGCAGGCTGGGCGGGTCGTCCGATGTCGCCAACGGGGTTCTTTTCCTGGCCTCTAACGCCGCAGGCTACATAACCGGCCACACGCTCAATATAAACGGCGGAATGGCAATGCAATAGCCCCATTTGAATTTGACTTCCGGGCGCAATCGGTGTTATACAGTGAAGTCTGCTTGAACTCGATAATAATCCAATAATTCTACAGGAGGTAGTTGAAATGTCTGTTGATAATAAGGTTAAGAAGATAATAATAGAGCAGCTCGATGTGACCGAGGACGAGGTCACTCCCACTGCTTCTTTCGTTGACGATCTCGGAGCCGACTCTCTCGATACCGTCGAGATGGTCATGGCCTTCGAAGAGGAGTTCGGCATAGAGATCCCGGACGAGGACGCCGAGAAGATAAAGACCGTACAGGACGCGACCGAGTACATCAAGAAGAAGTCCGGCAAGTAAAAGGGCCTGGCTTTAAGGCAATTGCTTCGCAAAAACGAATCCGCCGGAGGGCCTGGGGTTCTCCCGGCCTCTTCGGCGGACTTATTTGAGACAGGAAAAAGGGCGAGATGAGAAGGGTAGTCGTAACAGGCGTAGGAATGGTAAGCCCGCTGGGCACAAGCGTTGAAAAGTCCTGGAGCGGGGCTGTCGAAGGCCGCTCGGGCATCAGGCCGATAACGCGTTTCGACATTACGAACTTCCCGGTGCGCATAGCAGGCGAGGTCCCTGACTTCGACCCGTTGCCGTACATCGAGAAAAAAGAACTGAAGAAGATGGACAACTTCATCCAGTACGCTGTAGCGGCCGGGTCGATGGCCTTTGAGGACTCGGGCTACCAGATAACCGAAGAGAACGCCGAGATGGTTGGCGTGTACATCGGCGCTGGCATGGGCGGCCTTCCGGCGATCGAGCACTGGCTTGGAGTGTTGAAGGAAAAGGGGCCTGACAGAGTGACCCCGTTTTTCATCCCGATGGTGATAATAAACCTGGCATCAGGCCAGGTATCCATAAAGATAGGCGCTAAGGGGCCCAACAGCTGCGCGGTCACGGCCTGCGCCACGGGGACCCATTCCATAGGCGACGCGTTCAGGCTCATCCAGTTCGGCGTGGCGGATGTCATGGTGGCTGGAGGGACAGAGTCGACCATAACGCCTCTGTGCGTTGCCGGGTTTAATTCAATGAAGGCGCTTTCCACGAGGAACGACGACCCGACAGCGGCAAGCCGCCCGTTTGACAAGGACAGGGACGGGTTTGTCGTCGGCGAGGGCAGCGGAGTAGTAATCCTCGAAGAGCTGGAGTCGGCCAAAAAGAGGGGTGCGAAGATATATGCTGAAGTCGTTGGCTACGGCCTCAACTCGGACGCGAACCACATGACCACCCCGGCCCCGAACGGCGAGGGCGCGGCAAGGTGCATGAAGATGGCGTTGAAGAGCGGTGGGATTAACCCCGAGGAAGTAGATTATATCAACGCACACGGCACTTCTACATTCTATAACGACCTTTACGAGACAATGGCCATAAAGACCGTCTTCGGAGACCACGCCAGAAAACTAGCCGTAAGCTCCACCAAAGGCATGACAGGCCACCTTCTGGGCGCGGCAGGCGGCGTCGAGGCCGTCTTCACGGCCTTGTCTCTCTATAACGGTGTCCTGCCTCCGACCATAAACTACACGACCCCTGACCCTGACTGCGACCTCGATTATGTCCCGAACACCGCGAGGGACGCCAAACCCAAGGTGGCTTTGTCCAACTCGTTTGGCTTCGGCGGTACCAACGGAGTCCTGGCTTTCAGAAAGTTCGAGTAGCCTCCTTTCCGGTAAAAGGGTTATAATTAACAGATAAACGGAAGAGGATAGAAAATGGATAAGTTAAGGATAGCGATAGCGAGCGACCACGCTGGCCTGGAGATGAAAGAGGACTTGAAAGAGTTCTTGCAGTCGATCGGCGTAGAGGTTGTTGACATGGGCGTGAACGACAACAAGTCTGTCGATTACCCCGATTACGGGATACCGCTGGCCGACAGAGTCTCCAAAGGCGAAGTCCCCAGGGGCGTTCTGGTGTGCGGCACAGGCATAGGCATGAGCATACTGGCCAATAAGTTCACGGGTGTGCGGGCCGCGCTTGTGAACGATGTCTTTAGCGCCAGGATGGCCAAGGAGCACAACAACGCCAACATCCTCGTCATAGGAGGAAGGATTGTAGGTAAGGGGCTCGCCAGGGAGATGCTCAAGACCTGGATAGAGGCGACCTTCGAGGGCGGCAGGCACCAGAAAAGGCTCGACAAGATAGCGGAAGTCGAAAAGAAGAGCTGCAAGTAGGCAGGATTATTCAGATACGGAGGCAGTAAAGATGTCTTTAAAAGAATTCGACAATGAAGTGTTTGAGGCCATAAGGCTCGAGACCGAAAGGCAGGAGTTCAAGCTCGAGCTTATCGCCTCTGAGAACCTCGTGAGCGAAGAGGTGATGGAAGCGGCCGGAAGCGTGATGACCAACAAGTACGCCGAAGGCTACCCGGGAAAGCGATATTACGGCGGCTGCGAATATGTCGATATTGTCGAGAGGCTCGCCATAGAGAGGGCGAAAAAGCTGTTCGGCGCGGACCATGTGAATGTCCAGCCCCACTCCGGCTCGCAGGCCAACATGGCAGTTTATCTCGCCACTGTAAAGCCCGGAGACACTGTCATGGGCATGAACCTTTCCCACGGCGGCCATCTTACGCACGGAAGCCCGGTGAACTTCTCCGGCCAGCTCTATAACATCGTATTTTACGGGGTGCGCCCCGACAACCAGCGCCTCGACATGGACCAGGTGCGGTCGCTTGCGAAAGAAAACAAACCCAAGCTCATCGTGGTCGGCGCCAGCGCCTACCCGAGAGTCATAGACTTCAAGGCGTTCAGGGAAATAGCCGACGAGGTTGGCGCGAAGGTAATGGTCGACATAGCCCATATAGCCGGGCTTGTCGCAACCGGCCTGCACCCGAGCCCGGTGCCTTATGCCGAGTTCGTGACCACGACCACGCACAAGACCCTTCGCGGCCCGAGAAGCGGCATGATTATGTGCCGTGAAGAGTTCGCCAAGGCCGTTGACAAGCAGATATTCCCTGGCATCCAGGGCGGCCCGCTCATGCACGTCATAGCGGCCAAGGCGGTCGCCTTCAAAGAGGCTCTCCTGCCGTCGTTCACCGCTTATCAGACGCAGGTTTTGAAGAACGCAAAGATCCTTTCAGAGGAGCTTGTGGCCAAGGATTACAGCCTGGTGTCCGGCGGAACCGACAATCACCTCATGCTCATGGATTTGACCAAGCAGGACATAACCGGCAAAGAAGCCGAAGAGGCCCTTGGCAAGGCCGGAATCACGGTCAACAAGAACACGATACCCTTTGAGACCAGGAGCCCGTTCGTCACCAGCGGCATCAGGGTGGGCGTACCAGCTGCCACTACAAAGGGCATGAAAGAGCCCGAGATGAAGCTCATCGCCGGGTTCATAGATAGGGCTTTGCAGAACAGGAGCAATGAAGCCGCCCTCGAGGCGATAAAGGCCGAGGTAAAGGAACTGTGCGTCAGGTTCCCGTTTTACAAAACAAAACTGGCGTCTGTATAAGCCGCCTCCGGTAAATCGCAAGCCCGCTGGCCTGAAGGCCAGCGGGCTTTTTTTTATTCCGGGCTTGCCACTAAAAATTGCTCTTTTTCCTGACCTCTGTGTCAGGGCGAAAATAAAAATGCTCACATATTTTCATATATGCTGCGCTTTTTATTTTCACCCTTCCTTGATTTCAGAAAAAATATCTAATTTTTAGAGCTGCCTTTTCAAGGCATGATCAACTCCTGATTCCACATTTGACTGAGAGGCTGGGTGGGGGTGAAAAAGATTCCCAGAATTTCACCCGGCCAAGGAGGGGTGGTGAGAAAAGACCTGCATTTCGTAGGAGATATTTTATTTCCCCACTTGCCTGAGCCGGGTAATCGTGTTATTTTCGGTTAATGGAATACATTTTGGGCTTCGGTTCTCCTCACAAGGCATTGAAGGCTGAGGAGATACTGAAAAAAGCCGATGTGCCCTTCAGGCTCCTTCCTGTCCCAAAGGCACTTGACGCGTCATGCGGGCTTGTTATTTCAGTCAGGGACGGCGCGTTTGAAGAGGCTAATGGTGTTCTCGAAAGATCCGGGCTAAGGCCCAGAAGCGTATACAGGAAAGAAGGTGAGGACTATGTTAAAGTGTGATTTCTGCGGAAAGGAGACCTCTTCGGTCACGAGGGTGGCTCTTGACAGGGAATATGACAGGCTTACCGTAAAGCACGAAAAAAGGTTCGCGTGCCCCGAGTGCTCCGGGAAAAAGGAGAAGGAGAGGCAGGCCAGGCTCAAGACGGCGCAGAAGGCTGAATGAGGGCAGAACTGGCATAAGCACGGTTTTTTTTTGCGTTCCCCCTTAAATTACAGATGCTTTCTGAAAAGGATATCTTCCCGAAGCTCTCCTAATTTACAGATACAGGCATCTTCGTACAATATACCCTGAAGGCTCAATAAGGGAGCTTCGCTCCAGTTGCGCCTGAGGGGTTTTTTTCTAAAAAAATCGCTCTTTTTCCTGACCTCTGCGTCAGGGCGTAAATAAAAATGCTCACATATTCACATATATGCTGCGCCTTTTATTTCCGCCCTTCCTTGACTTCAGAAAAAATATCTGATTTTTAAGTCAACCTGATTTGTACGGGAAGGCGCAGGTCTTGGCGGCAGGATATTTAATCTTTTCAGGTGGTTATCCGCCTCCAGGCAGGCAGAGGGGGCTGTCACCTGACCGCCTGGCCTGGTTGAGTTTTGTTGTATTTCCATTTCCAAAATGATATCCTTTAACTTACTTTTTTCAGGGTTTTTCCCTGCTTTTACTTATGAAAAGACTCCCTTCCTGGGCAAAAAAAACTCTGGGGCCGCTGGGCGCGCTCCACGAGATGAAATCAATACTCCGTAAGAGGAACCTCCACACGGTCTGCGAGTCCGCGAGGTGTCCGAATATCGGCGAGTGCTTTTCCAAGCCTACGGCTACCTTTTTGATATTGGGCGATGTCTGCACCCGAAAATGCAGGTTCTGTTCGGTGGACAAGAAGGCCCACCCCCTTGCCGTTGACACTGATGAGCCGATGAACATAGCCATCACGGCGAAGGAATTGGGCCTCAAGCATGTGGTCGTAACATCGGTCACGAGGGACGACCTTCCGGACGGCGGAGCGGGCCAATTTGCCTTGACAATCAAGGCGATACGGGATAACATTTCTTCCATTTTGATAGAGGTCCTGACCCCTGATTTCAGGGGTGACGAAGGGGCTCTGGCAGTCGTCCTCGAGGCCCGCCCCGACATCTTCAACCACAACCTCGAGACAGTCCCTTCCCTTTACTCGCTCGTGCGCCCCCAGGCAGATTATGTTCGTTCGCTTGAGGTGTTGAAGAGGTCGAAGGCAGCCGGGATCATCACCAAGTCAGGCATAATGGTGGGGCTCGGGGAGACGCCTTCAGAGGTGAGGGAGGTCTTGAAAGACCTCAAGGCCGCGGGTGTTGATGCCGTTACAATAGGGCAGTACCTGAGGCCGACGAGAGAGAGCCTTGAGGTGAGGGAGTACATAGAGCCCGAAGTCTTCAAGGAATATGAAGAGTTCGGCAAAAGTTTGGGCCTGCGCCATGTGTACTCCGGGCCTTTTGTACGAAGCTCTTATAACGCCGAAAAGCTTATAGACGAACTGAATCACCCATAATCAAGTCAACCGAAGGTGTCCACGATGGAAGAGTTCCACAGGATTAAAAGGCTTCCGCCTTATGTTTTCAACATAGTGACCGACCTCAAGGTCCAGGCCCGCAAAAGGGGTGAGGACATAATCGATTTCGGCATGGGCAACCCGGACCAGCCCACCCCGAAGCACATAGTGGACAAGCTCATAGAGGCTTCCATGAACCCGAGGAACCACAGGTACTCGGCTTCAAGGGGCATATACAAGCTGCGCTGCGCCATAGCCGACTGGTACAAGAGGCGCTACAATGTCGATATAGACCCTGAGACCGAAGCTGTCGCCACCATCGGCTCAAAGGAGGGTATCGCCCACCTGGCCATGGCGATAATAGGCCCCGGGGATGTCGCGTTCGTCCCGAGCCCGACATACCCGATACATACCTACTCGGTCATCATCGCTGGCGGCGATGTCAGGAGCATACCTCTTCTGCCGGGGGTCGATTTTTTTGACGAGCTTCAGAAGGCCGTTAAGCAGACCTGGCCCAAGCCGAAGCTCCTCATACTGAACTTCCCGCACAACCCGACGACTGAGTGCGTTGACAGGGAATTTTTCGTGAAGGTCGTGGACTTCGCCAAGGAGAACAACCTCATGGTCGTCCATGACCTGGCCTACGCCGATATAGTTTTTGACGGCTACAAGGCGCCGAGCTTCCTTGAGATACCGGGCGCGAAGGATGTGGGCGTGGAGTTCTTCACGCTCTCCAAGAGCTACAATATGCCCGGCTGGAGGGTAGGCTTCGCCGTCGGCAACAAGAGGCTTATAGGTGCTCTGACGAGGATGAAGAGCTATCTCGACTACGGCATGTTCCAGCCCATACAGATAGCCGGAATAATAGCTTTGAACGGCCCGCAGGAGTGCGTCTCCGAGATGTGCAAGATTTACGAAGTGAGGAGGAACGCCCTCGTCGACAGCTTCGGCAAGGCTGGCTGGGAGATAGAAAAACCCAAGGCCACGATGTTCGTGTGGGCCAAGATACCCGAGCAGTTCAGGGAGATGAAGTCCATAGAGTTCTCGAAGTTCCTCCTGAACAAGGCAAAGGTCGCGGTCTCCCCGGGCATAGGCTTCGGCGAGTACGGTGACGACTATGTAAGGCTCGCGCTCGTGGAAAACGAGCACAGGGTACGCCAGGCCGCCAAGTGCATAAAGAAGGCGCTCGAGACCCCGGATATGAAGGTTGTCGGCTGATGACTATTGCTGAGAAGGAATACGCCCGCACGGAGGGCATGAAAACAGTGAAGCGCATAAATGTCGGGCTCATAGGTTTCGGCACCGTAGGCACAGGTGTCGTAAGGGTGCTGAAGGAGAACGCCTCCGTCATAAAGGACAAGCTCGGCTGCGAGCTGGTGTTGAAGAGGATAGCTGACAGGGACACGACCCGCGACAGGGGAGTGAAACTCGACGAAGGCGTCCTGACCACCGACGCGATGGATCTCATAAACGACCCGGAGATATCGATCATTATCGAGCTCGTCGGTGGCACCGGCATTGCCAAGGATTTCATAATGGACGCGATCGGGAGCGGCAAGCATGTCGTTACCGCCAACAAGGCGCTCCTTTCGACCCACGGCAAAGAGATATTTAAAAAGGCCTCTGAAAAAGGCGTAGACATCGGTTTTGAAGCGAGCGTGGGCGGCGGCATACCCGTCATAAAGGCATTAAGGGAAGGGCTCGCCGCAAACAGGATAGAGTCGATATACGGAATCATAAACGGCACCGCCAACTACATACTCTCGAAGATGACGAACGAGGGCGGCAAGTTCGAGGACGTATTGAGGAGAGCCCAGGAAAAGGGCTACGCAGAGGCTGACCCGACCTATGATGTAGAGGGCATAGATACGGCCCATAAGCTCGCTATACTCATTAACCTTGCCTTCGGCACCTATATCGGATTGAAGGACATCTACACAGAAGGCATATCAAGGATAAACCAGCTCGACATAAAGTTCGCAAAGGAGTTCGGCTACAGGATAAAGCTCCTTGCTATTACGAAATCGATAGACGGCCGCGTAGAGGCGAGGGTTCACCCGACAATGATACCTGCCAACCATCCGCTCGCTAACATAGACGGAGCGTTCAACGGCATTTATTTGAAGGGCAACGCGGTCGGCCCGGTCATGCTCTACGGCATGGGCGCGGGTATGATGCCGACGGCGAGCGCTGTCGTAGCGGACCTCATGGACATAGCGAGAAATATCAATACCGGGGCCGCGCACAGAATTCCGGCGCTATCGTATTCGGACAGCGCGGTAAGGGAGGTCACTATCAAGGAGACAGACTCCCTTGAGATACCCTATTACATGCGCTTTCTGGCGGCTGACAAGCCCGGCGTGCTCTCGAACATATCCGGGGTGCTGGGCCGCCACAACATAAGCATCTCGTCGGTCATACAGCGGGACAGGAAAATAGGCGGGTCGGTTGCCCTCGTGATACTCACGCATCACGCGGTTGAAAAAGAGCTTATGGCGGCCCTCGCCGAGATAGAACAAATGGACACCATACACGAAAAACCGGTATACATCAGGATAGAGGAGAACCTCGGTGCAGCTAACTAGGAAAGGCCTTTGGGGAGGCATAATAAGGGAGTTCAGGGATTTTCTCCCGGAGATAAAAGATGACGCCATCACGACCCTGCTGGAGGGCAACACGCCTCTTGTGGAGTGTGTCAACCTCAAGGACATCTTTGGCGACCTGAGGCTCATGCTGAAGTTCGAGGGCCTGAACCCCACGGGCTCTTTCAAGGACAGGGGCATGACAATGGCCGTGTCCAAGTCCAGGGAAGAGGGCGCTGAGGCGATAATATGCGCCTCTACCGGCAACACCTCGGCTGCCGCGGCCGCCTACGCCGCAAAGGCCGGCATGAAGGCTTTTGTCCTCGTGCCGGACGGAGCCATCGCCATGGGCAAGCTCTCGCAGGCGATAATGCATGGGGCCATGGTGCTGCAGATAAAGGGCAACTTCGACGAGGCCCTTGAGATAGTTAAAGAGATAACCCGGGACTATCCCATAAAGATGGTCAACTCGATAAACCCGTTCAGGATAGAAGGGCAGAAGACAGGGGCTTTCGAGGTATGCGAGCACCTCGGACACGCGCCTACTTATCACTTTCTGCCGGTAGGCAACGCCGGGAACATAACCGCGTACTGGAAGGGCTACAAGCAGTATTACGCTGAAGGCATAATATCGAACCTGCCGAAGATGATGGGCTTTCAGGCAGAGGGCGCGGCCCCGATAGTCCTGGGCCACCCGGTCGAGCACCCTGAGACGCTCGCCACCGCCATCAAGATAGGCAACCCGGCGAGCTGGGACGGGGCATTGAAGGCCAGGGATGAAAGCGGCGGCGTCATAAACTCGGTGACTGACGATGAGATAATAGAGGCCTACAAACTCCTTGCCGCAAGAGAAGGCGTCTTCTGCGAACCGGCTTCGGCTGCTTCCGTCGCGGGCGTCATCAAGATGAAAAAAGAAGGCGCCCTGCATGACGGGGACACTATCGTGTGCACGCTTACGGGCCACGGCCTGAAAGACCCGGACATTGCGTTGAAGTCATCGGAGAAGCCGATAAAGGTGCCTGCGGATACGGCGAAGATACTTAAAATCATGGGCTTCTGACACAGGCTGCTCAAAAAGTCCATCTGCGTCGTTGGCTGCAATGCTCGTAACTGCGGCGTACAAACAGAGTACGCCTCGTTCCTCGCTCCTCGACGCCTTGCATATGAAGCTTTTTGAACAGCCTGAAAAAAACTGATAAGGTACTTCCAATGAAATATATAATCCTGATCGGCGACGGAATGGCCGACAGCGACATGGCAGAACTCGGCGGAAAGACCCCGCTCGATGTCGCCAAAACTCCGAACATGGACTCGCTCGCGGGCAGCGGCTGGTACGGCCTTTTCAGGACCGTGCCTCCGGGTTTTTCTCCGGGCAGTGATGTCGCCAACCTGAGCGTCATGGGTTACGACCCGAGGAAGTACTACACCGGCAGGGCCCCCTTAGAGGCGGCTTCAATCGGTGTGAAGCTCGGCCCCACTGACATAGCCTTCAGGTGCAACCTCGTCACGCTCATTGAAAAAGACGGCGAGACCATCATGGGCGATTACAGCTCAGGCCACATCACGACTGAAGACGCGCGCGAGATTGTCCTGTCGCTCGATGAGGCTTTAAAGTCAGAGGGCGTAAGGTTCTATCCCGGTACGAGCTACAGGCACCTCATGGTCTGGAAGGACGGGGCAAAGGACTTGAAGACCACCCCGCCGCACGACATATCCGACAGGGCGATAGCCCCGTGGCTGCCCAAGGGCGAGCGCGCTGATAAGCTTACCCGCCTCATGGAGCTTTCCTGGTCCGTGATGAAGGACCACCCCACGAACAAGAAGAGGGTCGCGGCTGGAAAGAAGCCCGCTACTTCCATCTGGCTCTGGGGGCAGGGCAGCGCTCCGGCAATGCCAACTCTAAGGGAGCGGTTCGGGATGGAGGGCTCGATAATATCTGCGGTCGACCTCATGAAGGGCATAGGCATATACGCCGGGCTCGAGGTCATAAATGTGCCGGGAGCGACCGGCTACATCGACACCAACTACTTTGGTAAGGCTGAGGCGGCGTTAAAGGCCCTTGAGGCAAAGGACTTTGTCTGCGTCCATGTCGAAGCCCCTGACGAGGCTGGACACAACGGCAGCCTCAAGGACAAGCTCCGTGCCATAGAGGACTTTGACGAGAAGATAGTCGGCCCTGTCGTGAAGGGCGCGGCCAGGTTCGGCGACATCTCTGTGCTCGTGCTTCCCGACCACCCGACCCCGGTTGCCATAAAGACCCACACCTCAGACCCGGTGCCGTTTGTACTTTACCGGAGCGGGGCCGAAGGCAAGCCTTCGAAGTTTTCGGAAAAGGGCGCCAAGGCAACGGGCGTTCTTGTCGAGGACTGCCAGGCGCTTGCCGAAGAGTTCTTTGGAAAGACTGAAAAGGCACAGGCCTGAAATTTTGAACTGATATATACAAAAGCCCGCAGATTTTTTTTGCGGGTTTTTTTCTTGCTTGAGAAAAAGGGCCCCGAAGCCATTGAGCGGTCCCCCTCTTTTCTAAAGAGGGAATAGGGGAGATTAACCTCAAGGCAGATAATCCCCCTCACGGAAAGGGGGAAGTTCATGGCGGGATTTTTCAATAATCGAGCATCAATCAGAAACTTTCAATATGAAAAGATCCCTATACGCATTACTCATATTCGCCTCGATACTCTTGGTGCTATATCTCGCGTTCATTCCCGGTGTCTCTCATCTCGCGAAAGAGAACCCGAAAAAGAGCGCCATGATGGAGTACAGGGAAGCGGAGTGGGCCACCAAAAAGAAAAAGCGCAAGGTCAACCATGTCTGGGTACCGTACTCCCGGATTTCTCCGTACATGGCCAAGGCGGCCATAATCGCCGAGGACGACAAGTTCTGGCAGCACGAGGGCTTTGATGTCGAAGCCATCCAGAAGGCAATAGAGAAAGACCTCAAGGCCGGGAAGTTCAAGGCGGGAGGCTCTACCATAAGCCAGCAGCTCGCCAAGAACCTCTTTCTTACCCCCACGAAGTCTCCAATAAGGAAGATAAGGGAAGCGGTGATCACCTGGAAGCTGGAGCGTTCGCTTTCCAAAAGGCGCATACTCGAGCTTTATCTGAATGTCGCCGAGTGGGGTGATGGGATATTCGGCGTAGAGGCCGCTTCGCGCCACCACTTCGGGAAATCGGCTTCCCAGCTTACCGCAATGGAAGCCGCGAGGCTTGCGGCCGTGCTGCCTAACCCGAGGAGGCTTAACGCCTCAGGGGACCAGAGGTTTGTCGCCAATAGGGCGAATGTCATCTACAGGATAATGGTCAGGCGCGGCATAGCCATACCCGAATTCGAGGAGATACAGGCTGAGGCCGCAATCGATATTTCTTCTTCCATAGATACTACCGCTGAGGCGAGCACGACCACGGAGGCCGCCTCTGTCGAGGAACAGCCGTCTGCCGCTGACAATGGTAAAACCGCAGCAACACCTGAATAGAGTAAAGAGCGAGCCATAGCTGTCCGAAAGCACAGCTTTCCAACGGCGCTCGGCCGTGTTAAGCTCTCCCCGCAAAAATCAAAATGATGAAGGTGACCCCATGAGGAAAACTTTGTTCCGCATGATTTTGTTAGCTATCCTTGTCTTATCTGCCGGATGCGCCACGCTGCCGCAGCCTGCCGAAATGCAGGCCGATATAGCCGATTTTGTGTTGCCTAAGTCGCCTGAGGAAGGGAAGGCCCTGGTCTATGTCGTCCGGCCATCCGCGATTGGCACACTTATCAGGTTCAATGTGTTTGTCGATGATACAGCGGCTACTTCCGAGATGGGCTATACAAGGGGAGTGCAGCATATTTATTTTAACCTGTCTCCGGGGGAGCATGAGATATTTTCACTGGCTGAAAATACCGCGAGAACAAGGCTTAAAGTAGAGGCTGGCGATATCGTCTTCCTCCAGCAGTCCCCCGAAATGGGCATTCTGTACGCTCGGAACAGTCTTTTAATGTTGCCTGATTATGAAGGCAAATATCATGTCAAGCGTTTGAAGCTGGGCACGATAATAAGGCAAGACAAACAATAAAACCGTTGCGCTTGGTCCTAGACTTCCGCATGGCAAATTCCTGTTCTTGACTTCCATTATCATCTGGATTATTCTTTAGGGTAACAAATGTTACCCTATGGATAACCACCTCACACAACGCCAGAAAGAAATACTCGATTTTCTTCGAGAGTTCATCCGTGAAAGCGGCTTTCCGCCGTCCCTGAGGGAGATCTGCGCCCGGTTCGGCATAAAGGGCCCGCAGAACGCGGCAAAGCACCTCGATGCCCTCGAGAAAAAGGGCTTCATAAAGAGGAAGGCCGCCTATTCAAGGGGCGTGGAGCTTCTGGAAGGCAGCAGGGCAGTGGGCGGCGTATCCGTACCGATAGCAGGAAGGGTGAGGGCAGGCGAGCCGTCTCTCGCGGTCGAGGACATAGTCGGCCAGGTCGTGCTCGACGAGAAGTTCTTCAAGTGCAAAGACGCCTTTGTCCTGAAGGTCGAAGGGGAGAGCATGATAAACGCCGGGATAGCCGACGGCGATTTCGTGGTCGTGCGCCACCAGCCGGACGCCTCGGCAGGCGACATCGTCGTGGCGCTCATAGACGGGGAGGCCACCGTAAAGACCTTCTTGCGCGACGGGGATGATATCGTGCTCAGGCCTGAAAACCCTTCCATGAACCCCATACGGGTTACCGGAAGCGAGGACTTCGCTATCGCGGGCAAGGTCATATCCGTCATAAGGCGCATAGAAAAATAGTTAGGGAATTCAACTGGTATGGCTGAAAGCATAAAGGAAGATATAAAGGTGATAGCCGTCTTTGACAAGGGCGTCAAGCCGGTCAAGTTCAGGTGGCGAGGACGCCTTTTCGCGATAACGGAAGTGACCCACACCTGGTCTTCGAGGGAGGGAAGTTCCTCCATACTCCATTTCTCGGTGACGGACGGCGCGTCCCTTTTTGAGCTGGTCTACAATCAGGCAAGCATGAGATGGTCCATCGAGGCGTCCGAGTGAGGCTGATACTGCATGTTGACATGAACGCCTTTTTCGCCTCGGTTGAGCAAAGATGCAACCCGGCCCTCAGGGGCAAACCCATAGCGGTCGTGGGCTCGGCTAAAAGGACGGTCGTGACGACGGCCTCGTACGAGGCCAGAAAGTTCGGCGTGAAGACCGGCATGAACAGGTTCGAGGCCGCAAGGGCATGCCCCTCCCTGATATTCGTCATAGGCAACAATAGGAAGTACATAGACGCCTCGGTGCGCATACTCGAGGTATTGAAGACTTTTTCCCCTATGGTCGAGGCCTACTCGATAGACGAGGCGTTCATCGACATAACAGGCTGTTTGTCGCCGTTCGGCTCCGCCGAGGGGCTGGCAAGGGCCGTAAAGGAGAGAATAAGGGAAGAAGTCGGCCTTACCTGCTCGATAGGCATAGCGCCCAATAAGCTCCTTGCCAAGCTCGCATCCGACATGCAAAAGCCCGACGGCCTGGTGATAATCGACGAGGCCGGGATACCCAGGCTGCTCGAAGACCTTCCAGTGAACGAGCTCTGGGGCATAGGCCCCAGGCTCACCGAGCATCTCGGCAGGATGGGCGTCAGGACTTGCGGCCAGCTTGGGAGGTTTCCGGCGGGCATCCTGCGTGAACGCTTCGGCATAATAGGCGAGCGGCTCAGGCTCATGGGCCAGGGCATTTACTCGAGCGAGGTCGTGCCCATAGGGCAGGAAGAAGAGGCCAAAAGCGTCGGCCACTCCACGACCCTGCCTGCCGACATATCCGAAAAAGCGATTATAAAAAAGTATATCCTGAAGCTCTCCGAGATGGTCGGCGCGAGGGCCAGGGAGCACGGCCTCAAGGGCAGCAAGGTCTGCCTGACAGTAAGGTACCCTGATTTTTATACCTTCTCCCGGCAGAAGACCCTGGCCAGCCATACGAACGACACCCGCGCCATATACGCGGCGGCGCTGTACATATTGGAGGCCATGAGGCTCAGGACGGCCGTGAGGCTCCTGGGCGTCTCCCTCTCCGGGATAGCCAAAGGCGTAGGCCAGCTGGCTCTTTTCGAGGAGGACAGGCGGCGCGAGAAACTCCTTGAGGCAATGGACGCGGTCAACAGATCATTCGGCGATTACACCGTCACATGGGGGACGCTCATGGACGAGGGCGCCGGCGGCGGGGACGACACGGGGGTAATATCACCTGCCTGGAGACCGGTGGGAGTAAAAAGGGTCAATGTGAAATGACCGCCATGGGCTGGTATTCCGGAAGGCGAGTTTAAAAACAACGACAAGTTCAATCCGTTCCGGATTTGATAAACTGTTCTGAGTTGTGTAAATCGTTTTGACTTTATATTTTTTTCTGGAAAAAAATTTGACAACCCGCCATACCCTGCTAAAGTTTTTATCAAGGCTATCGGTCGCAGAAGCCTTTTTAACCCCCCTTTGCCGGGAGCGCTGCCCGCGCTCCCGGCTCTTTTTATTTCAACGACAGTGCTCACGCATGGACGCCCCTGGCTTAAGACCGTCGATGTTACGGCGAAATACCTGATGCCATCGACCCTGAAACAATCCGGATATTCTCCTCAACTGGAAAAGGGCAGGGTGTCTAATCTTTCTTTAATCTTTGATATGTAAAATGGTCTCTGTAACGGACGGACGGTGCCAGGGCCGTTACCAGACGACGATAGATGCCTGGGGTACTCCTTTCCACAAGTTAAAGCGTTTACCCCGAAATGCGCCCGGAAGCCCATGATTGCCTTCCGGGCGTATTTAATTTCAGGGGCGGCTTTTAAAAAAATCCAGCGGGCTTCCTTATGAAGTCCCAGTCCGGCATATGACAGACCAGTTTTTCTTTTTTGCCTTAATACCCCCTTAATCTCTGGTGAGTATAATGGGAAGCGTAAACAACGCATTAAGGAGGCGAGCATGGAAAAGACGAAAGACAACCTGATCGAGATAACAATAAACCTTGTAGTGGCCCTGGCGGTCGTATCGACTCTTATCAAGGTCTCTCTCTAATAACCAATCACCTGGCCGCGGCTGAAATTGTCCCGGCTGTTTTCACACCCTTCCAATTCCGCAAAAACAGCTGCCCCGCTCACTTACCTCCGTCAGGGAGGCCGTAAAACGGCCTCCCCGCACGCTTTTTCAGTGGGTGACCGGAAGCACTGCCATCGGCTAACCTTGCGGGTACAATCCTTTCCGAATGATGGGGCCGAGTCCCCGGGGAGGTATGATGAAAATGAATGGCAGAAGCATCGGAGGCAGGCTGTGGGCCAGGAGGGCAGAGGTGAAATCGAAATCCACTGATGAGTCGAAGAACCCTTGCGGCTTTGCGCCCGGGGCTTTCAAGTGCGATTTAAACGCCTTGATAGAAGTACTTCTCAACATAGCGGTCGTGCTGGTAATTGCCATTTCCGTATCCGGCTTTTGAGCGTTTTGAGGCTTTCGCGAAAACGCACTGTCTTAATTACCGTTTAATTTTTTATGTGCATAATGGAGTTAAGGCCAGGGCGGACAGCCCTTATGGAGGTGGAAAAATGAAGGAACAGGGAATCTGGGATGTAATCGCAAATGTGGCCGTGATGGTAGCTATCGTAGCGGCGGTGATCATCTGACGGTCCGCAAGGAAAACACTCGGAGGCCCCTTGCCTGGGGTTGAGGGCATGAACGGGTCTCTGCTGTTTTCCTGAAAGTTTCAAGGAGGTATTCAAAATGAAGATAACAAGAATCGGCGAGATACTGGCGCTCCTCACAGCCGCCCTCTTCCTCATAGCAGCCGTGTCTTCCAACCTCATCTGAACCGGCCCCGAACAGTTTTGAACCAATGGCCCATGCGCTCTTTTTGCCAGGCTTTCTGAACGGGTTTTTTTTCTCCACAACGGCACTCCTTTGTGTTATATTGGCCAATTAGCAATCATAAGGCGCACAAAGGAGAAGACTGTAAATTGGAAAGCAAGGAAAAGAAGAGTTTCGAGGATTTCGGACTATCCAGCGAAATGTTGAAGTCCATCCTCTCGATGGGCTTTGAGGAGCCCACGCCCATACAGGCGAAGACCATCCCCGTGCTCTTGATGGGCAAGGATGTCATAGGGCAGGCCCAGACCGGCACCGGAAAGACGGCCGCCTTCGGCATACCGATCATCGAAAAGGTGGACAGGCAGATAAACTCGGTGCAGGCGATAGTTCTCGCTCCCACGAGGGAGCTGGCCATGCAGGCCGCCGAGGAGATGAACAAGCTCGGAAAGAACAAGAAGGTATATGCCCTGCCGGTCTACGGAGGCACTTCCATTGAAAGGCAGATAAAGGCGCTCGCCAAGGGCGTGCATGTCGTAGTCGGCACCCCGGGACGAGTCCTCGACCATATAGAGAGAAGGACCCTTTCGCTCAAGGAAGTCAAGATAGTCGTCCTCGACGAGGCCGATGAGATGCTTGACATGGGTTTCGTGGAAGACATCACGAAGATATTGAAAACAACGCCCGAAACAAGGCAGACGCTTCTTTTTTCGGCGACCATGCCCGAAGAGATCCTGAAGATATCCAAGCGCCACATGAAGTCCCCCGAGCGCATCCGCATCGCTACAGACACGCTCACAGCCCCCAAGATAAGCCAGATAGTCTACGAAGTGCGCAACGCCGACAAGCTTGACGCGCTTTGCAGGCTCGTCGACTTCGGCTCAGAGGGCATCTATCTTGTCTTCTGCCATACGAAGAGGGAGGTGGACGAGGTCTCGCAGCACTTGAGACTCAGAGGCTATGGGGCTGACGCCATGCACGGGGACTACACCCAGGCACAGAGGGAGGCCGTCCTCAAAAAGTTCCGCGACGGCAGAGTCGACATACTTGTCGCTACCGATGTCGCGGCCAGGGGCCTCGATATCAGCAGCATCTCGCATGTCGTAAACTACTCCATACCGCAGAACCCCGAGTCATATGTCCACAGGATAGGGCGCACCGGAAGGGCTGGAAGGGAAGGCGTGGCCATAACCTTCGTCACCCCCAGGGAAGACAGGCAGCTGCGCCTCATACAGTCCGTCTCCAAGGCGCAGATTAAAAGGGGCAAGCTCCCGAGCAGGGAAGAAGTCCTGGGCGCGAAGCTCACCAGCCTCGAAGACAAGATAAACGAGTTCATAGATGACAAGCACTTTGACAAGTTCGTGGCGCTTGCCGAGAGGCTTTCGGCGAAGATGGACCCGAAGGACGCTTTGGCCGCGCTCTTGAAGTTCCAGCTCGAGGGTTTTGATAAGCCGGTTGAGCAGGAGGCGCCCGCGTCTCTCAACGATACCGGCGCGTCCCCTGGCATGGCCCGCCTGTTCCTTACCATAGGCAAAGAGCAGGGCGTGCGCGCCAACGATATAATCGACGCTATCTCCCGCAGGGCCGATATACCGAAACAGATGATAAAAGGCGTCAGCATATTTGAGACCTTCACTTTTGTCGAGGTCCCCAGGGATTCCGCCGAGAAAATAATCGAGATGGTGCACCGTTCGATCATCTCCGGCAGGAAGGTTGCCGTGGCCCCGGCCAAGCCGAAGGCAACGAGCCGAAGATAATACGAAGAGCATGCTAAAAGGCCCGGGTCTTGCGACCCGGGCCTTTTTTTTATCCGGCCTTCTTTCTTGTAATCCAGCTCTTCAGATACCGCAGCCCCTCCGAGAACACGGCCCCTACATCCGGCGAGAATATTTCGAAAACATTCTCCTCTATGACCGCTTTTTCAGGGTCGAGGAGCAGTTCGTCAATTGTCTTCAAAAAATCGCTGCCCTCGAAGTATGAACTCAAGGAGTGCTTCTGGAGCTTGTAGAGCTTCTTGCCGGCGATGAAGTCAAGGTACTCCACCAGACCTTTTGTCCTGGCGAGCCTTTTTGCTTCTATATGCCTGTCAGGGCCGATATGCTCGAAGAGAAGCCCGAGCCGGAGCTTTCTTATGGACCTCATCAGCTTGAAATCCAGGGCCGCCGCCTCCCAGGAGATATTTATTTCCGTGTCCAGGCCCATGCTCCTGTTGGTGGTGTTTGCCGACCCGATAGTCACGAAGCTGTCGTCTACTATCATGAGCTTCGAGTGTATGTATACTGGCACTTCTTCGCCGCCCTGGTCAAAGCTCGCCGAATAATAGACCCCGAATGAGTGGCCCCTGCTTTGCGCGGTCTTCCGCAGGATGGAAAGGATTCTCGCCTGCAGGAGCCCGACCGAGATCTCTTCGACGAGCGCGCTGGGCTTCTTCGGCAGGATGAGCACGATGTCGAGTTTCGGTGCCGTCTCGTCCTCCATGCGGTCCATGAGTGCCCTGTAAACCGCGTACGAGCTGAAGTACTGGTTTTCGATGTAGACCAGGCGTCTGGCCGAGCGGATCGCGTCAACGAAAAGGGCCCTTATCTCTTTTACCGGCTCCCTTACCTGCACGAAGGTCTGGCCCATCGTCCTGCTGAGCGCGGCGCTGGACGCGCGCAGTAGCGTGCCGCAGGCGTCCGGCAGGTACTGGCCGCTTCTTCCCGGAGGGAGAACCAGCTCATTTCCTGTGCACAGCTTCCACCTTTCCGTGAAAACCCTGGAGAGCCTGTCGACGAGCGCCCCTGTGAAGTAGGACTGTACCTCGTGGTACGGGGCGTAAGTGGCTCCGTCCGGGTTGACTCTGTCCGGGTTTACGGCCCGGTGGCAGCGGTCGTCCCATCTCCCGGCGCACAAGTCCATTCCGCCGAGAAAGGCCGCGGCTCCGTCTATGATGACGAACTTCTGGTGCTGGCTCGCGCCGATGGCGTGTTTGTTGTCGAATCTGAAGAAAAGGCGGTCGCTGGTGGACCAGTTGAAGACTATCTCTTGCATCCATTCACGCTCGCGCATGAAGATGAGGCTGAAGTCCCAGGCAAGTATGTAGATGCGAAGCTCGGGGTTTTTCCGGCAGAGCGAGTCGAGGAATTTAAGGAGCCGCACCTCGCCGGAGGCTTTCCGGGCCGCGTCTCCGCGCAGCAGCAGGACTTCGCTGTCGAACTGCCAGCCGGAGATGGCGATGTAGTCGCGGGCCTTCAGCGCCGCGTTGTAGAAGGCCGTGTAGTACTCGGCGCCGTCCACGCAGACGCCTGATTGGGCGACTTCCGCAAGTTCAAAGCAGTTACGGCCCGTCTTCAATATCCGGCCACCGCGCATTGAAAGCCTCCTCAGCGGGATTCAGCGGATTTTGATTTCGGCTATAAGCGGGAGGTGGTCAGAAGCCAGGCATGTGAGCTTGTTCCTGGGTACGGTCGTATCGATTACCTCGACTCCCGCTCCCGTGAAGATGTGGTCGATCCTGGCCACAGGGAAGCGGCTCGGGTATGTATTCATGGGCCTCCTGCCCTTTATCGAGAGCTGGGCGTCTTTCAGAAGCTTTCTGAACCTTCGGTACACGCTCGAGATCGGAAGGGTGTTGAAATCGCCGCAGACAACGAGGGGAGGGCTGCATGACGAGTGCGCCGCCCATCCGGCCCCAAGGAGAGTTTCCGCCTGCAGGAGCCGCTCTCGAAGGTTATGCCCGAAGTGAGTGTTTATGATCTGGACCTCCCTGCCGTCGAAATCAACCGCGGCCCATAGGGCTCCGCGCTTCTCCAGCGGCCTGAACCACCATGGCGACGGAAGCGAGCCTGCCTGCACGAGCTTGAGCGGATAGCGGCTCAGTATGGCGTTGCCGTACCTGCCTTCCTGCACCTCTATGGACGGGTGGAAATGGAAGTCCATGTTGAGGTGTTTGGCTATCTCCGCGGCCTGGTGCTCGTGGTTCGTCCTGGCCAGACCCGAGTCGAGCTCCTGGATGGCCACGACATCCGGCTCGAATGAAGCTATTACATCCGCTACGCGGTAGGTTGATATCCTGCCGTCCGAGCCTGTGCAGCTGTGAACATTATATGTCATGACGCGGAGCGGCGTTGAAGGGTGCGGCATTCTGTCCTGCTATCTCAGATTATAGCACTATGCTGAAAAACCATCTGCTTCATTGCCTTCGCGGCGCTGAGGCGTACAAAGAAAAGTACGATTCAGAGCCGCTCCCGTTAGAAGCTCAGGTGATTATTGTCAGCCGGTAAAAATCTTAATTTCAGAAACCGGTCAGGGGATTGGGGCAGAATCTCAACTTGGAAAGGCAGCGGATGGTGAAAAGAAGGCCGGAAGTTCTGCGTCAGATATTCTGCATGACAAACGCAATTATAACACGGAATATTGTTTCAGAAAAGTATTTTCAATTTTTTATCCGCGACTGATGGCTGGCCTGTTGCCGTAATCCGCATCTCATTACTTCCTCACCCCGTGTTCCTTGACAATGGAGAATCCTGATATAAGTTTAGATAAAGCCTTGTTCATCAACTCACATTCAACGAGTGAGCGCGCGGGGTTACGGTTTCTTCGATTGACACGCAAAGGCAACCCCCTTTTTACCTGCGGTAAGTCTGACAATTAGCGCAAAAGTTGTTTATACGGCCGCTGGTCTCGTTTGACTCAGCTTGAGTTGGCGCGCCCTGACAAGCCCTGGCGCCATGTTCTCAAGAAGTCTCGCGCATGCATTTCCAACTCCCTTCAGGAGGCAGACAGTGAAAAGCGTTTTAATCACCGGCGGGGCCGGGTTCATAGGCTCTCATCTGGCTGACGAGCTTCTTGCCAGTGGATACCATGTAAGGGCGCTGGATATACTTACCGAACAGGTCCACGGCCCTGAGCGCGCCAGGCCCGAGTACCTCGATGACAGGGTTGAGCTTGTCGTAGGCGATATCAGGGACCGCGATGCCGTTCAGGAGGCCCTTGACGGCGTTGACGCGGTATTTCATCTGGCTGCGGCAGTCGGCGTTGGACAGTCGATGTACGAGATAGCCGAGTATGTCGATGTGAATTGCCGCGGCACGGCCGTGCTTCTCGAAGAGCTGATAAAAAAACCTGTCAAAAAGCTCGTTGTGGCCTCGAGCATGAGCATCTACGGTGAGGGGCTGTACAGGGCTTTTGACGGGACTACGATAGCAAACGCGGCCAGAGCCCTGGAATCCATAAAGGCAGGGAAATGGGAGGTAATGGACAGAAGCGGACACGCCGCTACCCCTGTGCCTACGGACGAGTCCAAAGAGCCTTCGCTTTCTTCCGTTTACGCGCTTACCAAGTACGACCAGGAGAAGATGTGCCTCATGGCAGGCAGGGCTTACAACATGCCGACGGTTGCCATGAGGTTTTTCAATGTCTACGGCCCCAGGCAGGCCTCTTCGAACCCGTACACCGGCGTGCTGGCCATATTCTCCGCCAGGTTCATGAATGAAAGACCCCCACTTATATATGAGGATGGATTGCAGAAAAGGGACTTCGTGAGCGTCCATGACATCGCGAGGGCTTGCAGACTCGCGCTTGAGACAAGGGCCGCGGATTACATGTCATTCAACATCGGCAGCGGGCAGAGCTGCACGATATTGGAGATAGCCGAGCGGCTTTCAAAAATATTCGGGATGGATATAAGCCCTGAGATAGCCGGGAAGTACAGGGTAGGGGATATAAGGCACTGTTTCGCTGACATTGAACTTGCGAAAAGGGTCCTCGGGTACGAGCCGTCCGTTACGCTTGAACAGGGCCTTGTGGAGCTCAGAGGCTGGCTCGAAGGCCGCGTCGCTCACGACAGGGTCGATGAGGCGAGCGCTGAGCTGGCCGGGCGCGGCCTTACTATCTGAAAAAAGGCGGAAAAACTCCTGATGAGATACGCCCTTATAAATCCTAACTGGAATTTTGAGGGCAGCGTTTACTTCGGCTGCCGTGAATGTCATTTTCCGCTTGAACTCGGTTACTCAGGGGCGCTTCTTGAAGCCGCGGGTTTCGATTCAGTAATCATAGACGCACACATGGAAGGGCTCAGCCACGCGGAAGTAAGAGAGAGGGTCGAGGAGTTCTCCCCTGACTTCATTGCCGTGACAACGGCCCCGAGCTATCTTTTCTGGCGGTGCCCGCCCCCGGAGCTCAAGGTGCCGCTTGAGCTCATGGAAGCTCTTGCCGGAATAAAAGCCCGAAAGATAATCATGGGGCCGCACGGCTCCGTGACCCCTTTGGCGGCTATGAAAAAGCTTGGCGCTGACATCGTTGTCATGGGCGAGCCTGAAACCGTCCTTCCTGAAATAGGCAGGAACGCGGACAGCCTCTGCAAGGTGTCCTCGATCTGCGTCAACAACGGGGGGATTCTCAGGGTACAGGGCGGGCCTCGCGCTACGGACATGGCGTCACTTGCGGCGTTGAAGTGGCCGGCTGAATACATGCAAAGGCATTCGCACCACCACCACAGGTTCGGCACGCGCCCTGTGGGACTGGGCGCTGAAGTGGAGGCGTCACGGGGGTGTCCCTACTCGTGCACCTTCTGCGCAAAAAGCGAGTTCCGGAACAATTACAGAAAGCGCCCGCTTCGCGTTGTTCTCGATGAGCTGGACTGGCTTGTCTCGAACGGGGCCGGGTATGTCTATTTCATAGACGAGATATTCATGCCTGATAGATTGCTCCTCGAAGCCCTTGCATCGAGAAACCTGACATTCGCCGTACAGACGAGGATAGACCTGTGGAAGCCCGAGATGCTGGTGCTTCTGGGCGCGGCAGGATGCGTATCGATTGAGGCAGGGGTCGAGAGCATATCCGAGCGCGGCAGGAGCCTTCTGGGCAAGAGGTGCGCGGTATCCACGGCTGAACTCGTCAAGCTACTTGTTGCCGCCAGGAAATCCGTGCCTTTTGTGCAGGCAACCCTCCTTGACTCTCATGCGGATGACATGAAAGAGGTAGAGGCATGGAGGTCTTCTCTCATGGACTCGGGAGTGTGGGCAAACAGGCCTGTTCCCATGTTCCCGTTCCCCGGGTCTGAAGAGTATTCAAAAAGGTGGGGCATGCCTGACGATTACGCATGGGAACGGGCGCATGAATATTACCTAGAAGAGAACCGCTCTTTCAGCGACATACAGAACTCAAAGCCGTTACCTTTACGGGAGCTTGAAAAGATATGAGTATCTACAGTAAATACCCTGAAAAGGTCTTTATGACTGCCGATACTGTCGGCGGAGTGTGGACCTTTTCAATGGAGCTGGCAGCTAGCCTTGAAAAAAAGGGCGTGCAGGTCTTTCTGGCCACGATGGGCGCGCCCATCAACAGGCAGCAGCTCGCTGATATTAAAAACATACCGGGCATCGAGGTCTTTGAGAGCGGCTTCAGGCTCGAATGGATGCACGACCCCTGGGAGAATGTAAGGCTCGCGGGTGAATGGCTATTGAGGCTCGAGGGGTATATACGCCCTGACATAATCCATCTGAACGGATATTCGCACGGCTGTGTGCCTTTCAAGGCCCCTGCCGTGATAACAGCACATTCGTGCGTGCTCTCCTGGTGGAAGGCGGTAAAGGGCGGCGCAGCTCCTGAAGAATGGGACAGATACAGGCAGGAAGTCGAAAGGGGCCTTGCCGGAGCCAAGGCTGTAGCGGCCCCGACCAGGGCAATGCTGGATGCGGTTTACAAGAATTATCATTTTCACGCGCCTGGCCGCGTCATACCGAATGGAAGGGACGAAGGGCTTTTCCGGCTCGCTGAAAAAAAAGAGGAATTCATCTTCACTGCCGGAAGGCTCTGGGACGAGGCGAAAAACATAGCGGCTCTTCAGTCAGTCGCAGGTGAATTAGGCTGGCCTGTCTACGCGGCTGGCCAGTCTTACCACCCGTCGGGGACTTTGGTTGCCGACGGCTCCATAAAAAAGCTCGGCATTCTTTCTACAAAGGAACTTGCGTCATGGTTGTCACGAGCCTCGATTTTCGCGCTGCCCGCGCTTTACGAGCCTTTCGGGTTGAGCGCTTTGGAGGCTGGACTTTCCGGGTCGGCCCTTGTGTTAGGCGACACCCCAAGCCTCAAGGAAATCTGGGCGGGCGCGGCGCTCTTCGTCGACCCGCGCGATACTTCGGCGCTGAAGAACGCTATAACGCTCCTCATAAATGACAGCGTTTTGAGGCAAAAGCTGGCTCTGAAGGCAAGGGCCAGGGCCTTGAGCTACACCACTGAAAGGATGGCCGATGGCTATCTCGATTTGTACAGGGCGGCGCTCGAAGGCAGGACAACCGGGTTCGAGGAGGGGCACAGATGCGCTTTGTGATGTTCTATCATTCTCTCATATCAGACTGGAACCACGGGAACGCGCATTTCCTGCGGGGCATAGCGACCGAGCTCCTTTTCAGGGGCCATGATGTCGCCGTCTACGAGCCAGCGGATTCGTGGAGCTACGCTAACCTCACGGCTGCCTGCAATGAAGCGACCGGGCTTTTTGAATCAAGGTACCCATGGCTCAAAAGCAACAGGTACAAGCTTGACGAGATAGACCTCGAAGCGGCGGTAGCCGACGCTGACATCGTCATCGTCCACGAATGGAACGACCATGAGCTTGTAAAAAAACTTGGAGAGCTGAGGGCACGCTCAAACTCGTTCAGGCTCTTTTTCCACGATACGCACCACAGGTCGCTGACAGAGCCTGAGAGCATGGAAGCTTACGACCTTTCCAACTATGACGGCGTCCTTGCTTTCGGCGAAGTCATACGCGACCTGTACCTGAGGCGCGGCTGGGCCGACAGGGCCTGGACCTGGCACGAGGCCGCGGACCTTCGCACATTCAGGCCTCTTGAGGCCGAAAAGCAGGGCGACCTCGTATGGGTTGGAAATTGGGGCGACGGTGAAAGAAGCGCTGAACTTTCCGAGTTCCTCCTTGAACCAGTGAAATCGCTCGGCCTCAAGGCGCGCATACACGGCGTGAGGTACCCGGACGATGCCCTGGCTCGCCTTGAGGACGCCGGGGTCGAGTACGCCGGGTGGGCCCCCAACTTCGTCGTGCCGCGCATCTTCGCGTCGTTCAAGTGCACTGTCCATGTGCCGCGAAGGCCCTATGCCGAGATGCTCTCTGGCATACCCACGATAAGAGTCTTCGAGGCTCTCGCTTGCGGCATCCCGCTTGTTTCAGCCCCATGGGATGACGCGGAAGGCCTGTTTACCCCGGGAAAGGATTTTCTGGTGGCAAGAGACGGCGTCGAGATGGAAAGGCATCTCAAAGATATTACCAATGACGAGGCGATGAGGCGTGAGCTCGCTGAAGCTGGACTGGCCGCGATACGCGCCAGGCACAGTTGCTCTCACAGGACGGATGAGCTGCTTACCATATGCGATGAACTTAACGGAGGGATGGTTGCCATATGAGTCAGGGGCTTCAAATAGCTTTTTTCGGGTCGAGCCTGGTGTCGGCTTACTGGAACGGAGCGGCAACATATTACAGAGGGATAATAAAAGGGCTTCACGAGCTAGGCCACTCCGTTACTTTCTACGAGCCTGACGCCTACGACAGGCAGAGGCACAGGGATATTTCTAATCCTGACTGGGCCACTGTAGCGGTCTACCCCGCGACAAAAGAGGGAGTCTCAAAGGCCCTTGAACAGGCATCAATGGCAGACCTCATCATAAAAGCGAGCGGGGTCGGCGTCTTCGATGATTTTCTGGAAAAGGCCGTACTCGATGTAAAAAGGCCCGGAGCGCTGGCGGCATTCTGGGATGTGGACGCGCCTGCCACGCTCGATCGCGTCAAGGAAAACCCTGGCGACCCGTTCAGGCCGCTCGTGGAAAAATACGACCTCATATTCACTTACGGCGGCGGTGAGCCGGTTATAAGTGGCTACAAGGAGTTAGGCGCGCGCGAGTGTTGGCCCATATACAACGCGCTCGACCCGGCCACGCATTTTCCCGTTGAGCCGGTCGAGAGGTTTCGCTCTGACCTGGGCTTTCTCGGCAACCGCATGCCTGACCGCGAGTCAAGAGTATGGGAGTTTTTCTTTAACGCGGCCGCTGGCCTGCCCGCTAAAAGTTTCCTTCTCGGGGGAAATGGCTGGGACTCCGTCTCCATGCCTAATGTCAAATGGGTGGGCCATGTGTACACGCGAGACCACAATGCCTTCAACTCCACGAGCCTCGCGGTACTTAATGTGAACAGGGCGTCAATGGCCAGGTACGGCTTCTCGCCGCCAACGCGCATCTTCGAGGCAGCTGGAGCGGGCGCGTGCATAATCACGGACGAGTGGGAGGGCATAGGGATGTTCCTTGAGCCAGGCTCCGAGGTGCTTGTAGCAAAAGATGGGGGCGAAGTCGCCGAACACCTCAAGGGGCTTACAAAGGAAAGGGCCGCCCAAATCGGAAGAAGAGCCTTCAAGAGGATAATGGCCCAGCACACCTACGGCCACAGGGCAAAGGAGCTCGATTTGATATTGAGCGGACTGGCCCGCAGATAGCCTGCGCAAGAAAAGGAGTTTTTTATGTCCCTCCATCCGCTCAGGGTAGTGATGCTCGGGCTTTCGATTACTTCTTCCTGGGGCAACGGGCACGCCAGCACTTACAGAAGCCTCGTGAGGGAGCTTTCGGCCCGGGGCCATGCCGTGCTTTTTCTGGAGCGCGATGCGTCCTGGTACAGGGAGAACAGGGATATGCCCTCGCCGCCATGGGGGCGCACGCGCCTGTACGGGAGCCTCGAAGAGCTCAAGGACAGCTTTGAGATGGAGGTGAGGGAGGCTGACTTCGTCATGGTCGGCTCCTATGTGCCCGAGGGCCGGGAAGTCGGAGAATGGGTGAACGCCGTTGCAAGAGGCGCGACAGCCTTCTATGATATCGACACTCCGGTCACGCTTTCGAAGCTCGAAAGAGGCGACTGTGAATATTTAACGCCCGAGCTCATCTCCAGATACGACATCTATTTTTCATTCACAGGCGGGCCCATCCTGAAAACGATAGAGACGCGGTACGCCTCCCCTATGGCGAGGCCGCTTTACTGCTCCGTGGACCCTGCCGTATACCGCCCGCTTGATTTAGCCAAAAAATGGGAAATGGGATATTTAGGCACCTACAGCCCTGACAGGCAGCCGGTGCTCGACAGGCTCATGCTGGAGCCCGCGAGAAGGTCTGCCGGAGGTTTCGTCGTTGCCGGGCCGATGTATCCCGAAGGGGTGATGTGGCCGGAGAACACGCAGAGGATCGAGCACCTCCCGCCTGGCGCTCACAGCGCGTTTTACGGCTCGATGAAGTTTACTATCAACATAACCAGGGCAGACATGGTAAGGGCCGGGTATTCGCCGAGCGTGCGCCTTTTTGAGGCTGCCGCGTGCGCGACCCCCATAATCAGCGATTACTGGGAAGGCCTCGGAAGCTTTTTCAAGCCCGTCGAAGAGATACTTGTATCCCGTTCCGCTGAGGAGTCGTTGCGGTACCTGCAAGGGCTTACCGTTGAGGACAGGATGGCAATAGGAGAGAAGGCCAGAAAAAAAGTGCTCTCCGGCCATACGGCTTCCCACAGGGTAGATGAACTGGAGTCGTACATGGCAGTCGTGCTCAAAAAACAGGAGGTGCTTAAATGACACACCATGAGCCTCGCCGCAGGGCAACTACAGAAGCGGTAAACATTGGCGGCGCAGAGCGAGTCATCTCAGCGCTCCTCGGCGGCTTCCTGGCCCTGAAGGCGGCCAGAAAGGGCGGTCTTTTAAGGACTCTTGCAAGCGGGTATCTGGTGTACAGGGGAGCCACAGGCCATTGCGGCCTTTACAAGGCCGCCGGTATCAGCACCGCTGAAAGCGGCGGGATACTGCTCGACGAGACCGTAATCGTGAACGCTCCGGTATCGGAAGTTTACAGCTTTTGGAGAAACCTTGAGAACCTGCCGGAATTCATGGAGCACCTGGAAGAGGTGAAGGTCATCGACGGCAAGCGTTCCCACTGGGTAGCAGCCGTTCCGGGCGGAATACGCATAGAATGGGACGCGGAGATAGTCGGAGAGCATGAAAACGAATACATCGCGTGGAGATCGCTCCCGTACTCTGATATCGACACTCGCGGTTCAGTGGAGTTCAGCGAGGCCCCGGGCCACAGGGGCACCGTTGTCAGGGTGCTCATGCAATACGACCTCCCGGGGACGGGAGTCGCCTCGGTTGCCAGGCTGCTTGAGCATATAACATTCAGGCAGCTCCGCGGAGAGCTGCTGAGGTTTAAGGAGCTGATGGACGGCAAGGGTCCGGACAGGGCGGTAGGCGAATAAAACTTTGCGCTTTGCCTGAAGGCATAAGGCTGTGTGGCCTTATGCCTTTTTAATACCGGAGGTGAGATGAAGATCGTCGTCTTCGGCCTCACCATCAGTTCGTCATGGGGCAACGGGCACGCGACCATCTGGAGGGGGCTTTCCAGGGGTCTTGCCGAAAGGGGCCACAGGGTCGTCTTCTTCGAAAGGGATGTCCCGTATTACGCCGCGCACAGGGATATGACAGATCCGCCTGGCGCTGAACTCGTCTTCTATGAATCGTGGGTAGATATAAGAAAGCGCGCTGAAGCGGAGCTTGAAGACGCTGACGCAGGCATAATCACTTCGTATTGCCCCGACGCGGTAGAAGCCTGCTCGCTCGTATTGTCGTCAAATGCCGTTAAATGCTTTTATGACCTGGACACGCCCATTACGCTCAAGGCCGTTGAGAGTGCCGGGTCTGCGCCGTATCTGCCGTCTTACGGGCTCGGGGCGTTTGACCTTGTCCTCAGCTACACTGGAGGGCGGGCTTTGAAAGGGCTTGAAGACCTGCTTGGCGCGAAGACCGCCAAGGCGCTTTACGGAAGCGTTGACCCTGAGGCACACAGCCCAGCGGCGGCGGTCCAGGAGTATGCGGCAGACCTGTCATATCTCGGGACTTATGCCGAGGACAGGCAGGAGGCGCTTAAAAGCCTTTTCATAGAGCCTGCCGAAAGGCTGCCTGAAAAGAAGTTCATCATCGGCGGCGCCCAGTACCCGCTGAATTTTCCCTGGAGGCCGAATATTTATTTCGTGAGGCATGTGACTCCGCCGTCGCATCCTTCTTTTTACTGCTCTTCATCATTTACCCTGAATGTGACCAGGGGCGCGATGAAGGAGATGGGCTGGTGCCCCTCTGGCAGGCTTTTCGAAGCGGCCGCCTGCGGCGTCCCGGTCATAAGCGACTGGTGGGAAGGCCTGGATGATTTTTTCGAGCCCGGCTCTGAGATACTCATAGCGCAAAGACCTGAAGATGTTCTGGCCGCTCTTGACATTGGCGAAGCTGGGATAAGAAGGATCGGAAGGCGCGCGCGCGAGCGGGCGCTTGCCGAGCATACCTCAATGGCCAGGGCAGCGGAGCTGGAACTGATGATTGAAAAAGCGTCGTGCGCCAGAAAGGGGGAGCCATGTGGGGGATAATCCCGGCGGCTGGAGCTGGTTCGAGGATACAGCCGCTCGCGTTCTCAAAGGAGCTCCTGCCGGTGGGCAGCAGGTTCGAGGGCACCATCGAGAGGCCAAGGGCAGTCAACGAGGGACTCACTGACTGCCCTTGGCCTCTCGATGG